>Ga0209534_10003618_pt1 | contig 14664 bp, 18 predicted proteins | sample COG_07_FD_184751 | JGI IMG/M metagenome (GOLD analysis project Ga0209534, IMG submission 184751) | Pelagic Microbial community sample from North Sea - COGITO 998_met_07 (SPAdes) (version 2) | ecosystem: Environmental > Aquatic > Marine > Neritic zone/Coastal water | place: Helgoland, sampling...
CAGGCAAATTAACACCTGTTGAATCTAAAGATAATGTTAATGATTGACCAGAAGCTACTGTTGTAATTTCGTTAGTAGTTCCACCTATAGCAAATATTTGTGAATCTAAATCTATTTGACCAGAACCAGTATCTCCTGTAAAATCTAAATCTTCTATTGTTATTTGAGCAGCAACATAATCAACTATAGCTGCAGTTGTAGGAATTGAAGTATCGTTGTCGTTATTAGCAATACCATCAGCTTCATCTACAAACTTTGTTATAATAATATTTTCTCCTGTATCTTTTAAAGATCCAAATTCTAAAATAGCATTTACTTTAAAATCTCCTGCATTGTTTAATGAAATACCTGTTGAATTTCCTGATCCGTCAGTTAATTCTTTTAAAGTTGCAGTTATTGCAGCATTATCAATAGTTTTTATTAAACCTTGATAAGTATCTGATATTCTTGTATTAAATAGACTTGCCATATTTTTTAGTTTTTTCTTGTTTCTTTAAAAACGTCTTTAGTTTTTCTATATTCTTTTGTTTTGGTTTATATCTCATAGTACCCACCCATTAAATAATGCATCATAATCTGGATATATATCATCGTTTGTATTGCTTGTGTATTCAGGATAATCTGATTGGTTAAATGACATAAAATCAATAAAACGTCTTGAGTAATATTCCATAAATTCCCTTGCTTTATCTACTAAATAATCTACTTCATTTTTACTTACTGTTTCACTTGTTTCTGATCTATGTTTAAATACACCACCATTCTTAATTGAATAAGCAGCAAAAGGAATGTAATAAATTTGTGCAGCCCATATTAACATTGGTTGTAAATAAGTGTTTAGTAAAGTCTTGTATTTAGCATTAGCAACGTCATCAATTTCACCATTAGCTATTAATGTAGATATTTTATTGTATAGATCAGTTCCTGTATAGTTTTGAATGTCTATTTCTTGTGCTATTTTAATGAATTGTATAAATTTATCAGTATCTACATTTCCATCTAAAATGCTATTTCTTACTAAATCCGTTCTATTTATAAATAATGCTGTTGCCATAATTTTCTATTTTGGATATGCTCCTTTATTAGGCATATTAATTGGTGCTATTTCCGATTGCTTCGTTCCTCTTGGATTTTTAATATAAGTTTTAGGTATTGTTCTTGTTTTCTTATAATCACTTAAATCTTTAGATGGTTGTGTGTTTTTCTTTAAACGATATAAAGCACGATTCCATTTATGTCTGCAATAAATACCCCCTTTAAACTTAAACAAATCATAAGGTTTTCTATTATGTCCTAATTCTTTATTTACACCATCTCTTGACGCTTTGTCAATATCTTCTAATCTATATACAATTCCAGATTTAGATAAACTCATCATATTTTGGCAAAAATCCCTTGTTGAATTACTTGGTTTAGTAGAACCTACTGCATATTTATATCTAATCTTATAATTTTTAGAATCTAAATAACTAAAGCCATCTGGTTTAGAAGTTATTTCGTCTTTTAGTTGTTGAAATAAACTCTTTTTTTCAGAAATACAAATGTTTGCCCAGTCCTCGTTGCTTATGTCTTGATCTTCTTCTAATTCATCTACAAGTTCCCATTCATCATTTACAACTTCACCTTTTAAATTTTCTAATATTTCTTTGCCTAAATCAACAGATAGTTCTGGGTGTTTTTCACAAGGCATATACCAAACTTTATCACCTTCTATGTGTTCGTGATGACCTGAACAATCCATTTCTTTTGCTGCAGCTTCTGCTTCTTCTTTAGTTTCATAAATCTTATATCCGTCTACTTCTTTTAATTCTACAGACATTTTAACACCTGTTTCTTCTTCTATTTCTTCATCACTTTGTACACTTCTATCTACGTCTGTAAATTCTAATGGCTGTAACGTGATAAAGTATAGGTTTAAAGCAATATCATTGTATGCCAATACTTGGTCAAAGGAATCTATTAAAAGTTCCTGAAACGGTCTTATAACAGTATTATCCATAAGCAAAGAAGCTGTCTTTATTTCATCTGCATTATTACCTAACCCTGTTTTGTCTTTAATACCTAAAAGCATTGGACTTACTACCCTATGTGCAACTAATACTTTACTTTGTGATTCATCTGACAAGAATTGGTATTGGTTATGTGCATCACTTAATTGTACAGGTGTAATTTCTGCTTGTTGTTCTTTATTGTCGTTAAAACTTAAAATAAATTTACCAGCATTACTTGATCCACTAAATTTTTGTGCTATTCTTGATTCAATAAGTTCACGTTCTTGTGGATTGGGTGTTCCGTTATTAAAGTTAATAAGCATTGAAGGGCTTAAACCATTCATTATGTTGTTCAAGTGATAATTAGATATTTCTTCTTCTAATTCTGCATATTGTATTCCACCTTGATAGTCCACAGGTGCATAGTAATAAAATCCTGACTTGTATGGCTTAATGTAATAGATTTCTATATTTTCTTTTGACATTCCATAAGCAGGTATTCTTAATGGTTTATCACTTGGTTTTAATTTAGTCCAATCCTTAAAGTAAAAGTATGCTGGTATATCACCATCTTCATTAGCTTTTTCTGCTCTTAATGTTTCTATTGGCAAATGCTCAATTTGTGCAATTTTAGTTCTATCTTTTGAATAGATAACTTGCATAGCACATTGACCCATTAGTTTAAGGTCATAACTTAATTTTCTAACTACATCTTTTTTAAGTAATGTAATCATTTGTGCGTATTGTTCTGGCTTTCTACTTGAATCTGTAGCACCTAAACCTTTGCCATATATTTGTTGGCTAATACCATTAATACAAGCATTGTTTGTAGGGCTTCCATTGTAACGGTCTATTAAAAATTGAAAGTAATTATTATCTGCACCATATTGTACCCATTCTTGGTTTGGCACTTCAACAATTTCTGGACTTGTGTATGTACTTAAATTAACAAAACTAACTTCTGATTTTGAACCTTTTTTTATAAACTGCCCTAAACTATTTCTTTTTCTATTTTTCATATTACAATGTAATCATTATTATAAGAATTGTCTGTAATGTATTGACCCTTGTTTAACTCATAATATAAATTATCCATTTGGTCAATCTCTTGGTCAGTACAAAAAATTCTATCTTTGAATATGTCAACTATATTTGTAGTGTCTATATTCCAAAATTCATTATATAACTCCCAAAGAAAATAATTAGTATTCCAAAAGTTTGGGTCTGAATATAATTTTATGTCGTAAAAATGACCTTCAACTAATACAGGACTAAATGCTTGACTAAAAGTTAAATAGTTTCCTGATGTAACTCCAGTTGTAACTTCATACGTTTGTGTTACATTTGTACTATCATCTCTAATAGACAAAGTAAATTCGTCTGCATACGTTCTTGGTATTACTTTAAACGCTTGGGCTAATGTAGAAGTAGTTAATACGATCATTTTATATATAACGTAAGAAATAAGTTATTTTGTAGAAATGTTAACGCAAAAAAAAAGCACCCCAAAGGATGCTTAATTTTAAATACTAATATTATTAGTTTGGTACTATTTGATCAACGTCAGCAACAATTAATCCAGAATCTAAAAAGTATGGTGCTAATTCTTCCATTCCTTCCATAACTAAAGTAAATCCTGAAAGATCTCCTGCAGCTGCTCCTGAAACTACAGTTCCAGAAACAAATTCCATTCCGTTTTCAAGTCCACAAAGGAATTGATTTCCGTAATAATCTTCAACAACAACATAAGGTCTTGCAACTGCTATTTGCTGTAATTCAGCTTGTGTTTTAGCTTCAAGGTATGTTAATGTTAAATTTAAAGTTTGAGTATAAAAAGTAGTTCCGTTTTCTCTTGAACTTGTTACAGTTGTTTCAAGTGAAGAATTACCTTTAACATCAAATTGATACCAATCTGGTTGTGTTCCCGTGATAGTTGTTACTTGTTTAGTAGCAGAATCAACTGTTACTCCTGTAATACCACCAAAATCACCAAACCAAACTGTTTTAATGCCACCGAAGGCACTTTTACAAGGTAATTTTCTCCCTGTGTTTAATGTACAAGCCATAGTTTATATTTTTTTTATTAAAAAAGGGTAAGTAGGCAATAACCCACCTACCCTTATTTTTGGTTAATTTAATTTATTAAGAATAAAGAACTATATCAGATCCAATCCCGTATTGAACACCAGCAGTAAATCTCATAATCACTCTTACGTTTTTACTTCCGTCAATGTCAGCCATATCAATCAATTTTACAAGATTGTAATCAGACATTAATCCAGTTCCAAAGTATAAGTTAGATCTTTCTGCAGCAACTGCATAGTTGTTTGGTAATCCATTAGCAACAAAGATTTTAACTCCATCAATAGAAAGGTTTTCTTGACCACCGTACCATAAAGTACCTTTGTTGTCAATACCTCCTGCAACACCACCGCCTTGTGCGTTTGTGATAGCAGAATATCCACCTAATGCTCTAACGTATGCTTTAGCAATGTTTTGTGATACATAGATGAATAAATCATCTTTACCATAAAGTGTAGAAGGAATAGCATCTACTATCTTACCTAATTCAGCAACTACGTTAGCAGAATCAACAGCAGCAGCAGCAACATCAATTACGTCTGCATCAGCAGCCATTAAAGTTGTGAATCCGTTAAATTCTCCAGCTTGTGCGCCACCAAGATTTCCTTGCCAGACATTATTTTCAGTTGAAGCAGCAACTTCTTTTGCAACGTGTGCAATTAAGAAAGAAGCAAAGTCAGGTGGTAAGTTATCAAAAGCTGAATAGCCCATTGATACAGCACCCCAGTCAGATTCGAAAGGAGTTTTACATAATTCAAGGTTAACTTGAAAATTTTCTGGCTGTATAATTCTTTCAGTAAGAGTTACAGTTCCAGCATTTGTGAAATCACAAGATTCATCTACAATTAAACCAGAAGTAGCTACTTTTTTAATAACTTCTTTAAACTTTACGTTTGGCTTAATTTCAATAGCACCTTGACTTAACGTGTTACCGCTTAATAAAGCAGCAGCGATATACTTACCTGCAAATTCTCCAGCATAAGTAGTAGTAATAGTTGGTTGTGGCATAATTGTTTATTTTATTTATTTAATTGATTTAAGATTATATCCATTGTAGAAGGGCGTCTTTTTGGCGCTATTCTAAAATTTTCTTTTTTAGCATTACCTCCTTCTGGATTGTGCTTTATTGGAGCAGCAGCAGGTTTAGATAATTCTTCTTTTAATTGTTCGTTAACTTCTTCGTTAAATTCTTCTTTGATAGTTCTTGATTTAGGTTGTCTTGAAACTTCTTCTTGTTCCATTTCAACTTCATCTTCTTTCATATCTTTTTCACCTACTTTAGATTTAAGATCAGAAATAGCATCTTCAAGATTCTTAATTCTTTTTTCCATTCCTGCCCAGTCCTCAACTGCAGCTTCATCATCTTCTACCATTTCTTCTTCTTTTTCTTCTAAATCTTCTGTTTCATCTTTAGATTCTTCTTCCTTTTGTGGAACTTCGTCAGATACTTCTCTAACGTCTGCAATTAATCCTTCTTCTTCAATAACTACAAGTCTACCATCTTCAAGTAAGTATTCACCTACTGGCATAGCAACTTTTTCGTCATCAGTAAGAATAAAGATTTCTTTACCTTTTTCAAACGATTCTGCTTCTACACGAGTACCGTTCTCTAATTTTTGTTCTTCAAGTTTTACTTCTATGTTTAAAAGCGTCTTGATTTGGTTTAACATTTCAGTTGATTTCATAATTATATATATAACGTGTTTAATTTATTTTTTTGCATTTTCAAACTGTTCTGGATATAACACCAATGCCTTGAGCCCATAAAGAACCATCACAACATTTTCTTGAATAAGTATTTTTGTTTTTACATAGACAAGCACGTTGCGAGTTTTTAGGACTTGCTATTCCACGAATAAAAGTGTTTTGTCTACTCATTATAAAGAGCGCTCTATACTATTTTTTATATCAAGCGATTCTGAGCCAATTTTCATTAATTTTTGGCCTAGTTTATTTATTTCATTTAATCTTTGTTTCATAGGGGCAGCGGTAATTCCAGCATCCTCAACCGTTTTAATTATGCTTTTAATTTCACCGTCGGCATCAAAAAGTATTTTATTATAACTTTTAACATCATCTGAAATTGCTTCCATTCTTTGTACTAATTTTCTTCTTGTGTTATTTATACCTCTAATTTCAGTTTTAACATCACTATTAACTTTTTCTAAAACACTTAAATTAATTTGTTCTAATTTTTTTAATGATAATTCTATTTTTTTATTTGTTAATTCTACTTTTTCAGATTTTAATTCAGTTTGAATCATACTGAATACTTTGTTTAGTTCTTTATACATAATTAATTTTTTAAAATGTCTTTTATTTGGTTTAATAATTGAGTTGCTTCTTTATCTTGTGATAATCCAATAGATTCTTTTGGTCGTTCCATTTTATCTGCAAAGTAACCTTCTATTGAAAACCCTTTTACTTTACCTGTTTTAACATATTCGTTCCAGATTTTCTCATTGTTTACTTTTACAGCACCCATCCAAGTTCCTACTGGTACATTCATACCATACTTTCTTGATTTGTCGTGAACCTCATCTTCTACAAGCCAAGATTCTACCAAACTTAATCCACTTAATTCGTGTTGGTGTTCTAATGTTGAATTGTTTTGATTGCCTTTAGTCAAGTACATTTGGGAGGCTTTTAAGACAGTATCTTTAGAGAAGTATATATAATATTCATCTTCACCATTTTTGCGATATATAGGCTTATTTGGGATTAGTAAAGCCCCCATTAATATTTTTTTTTCTTTATCTATTTCTGCTAATTTAATTTCATCACTTTTTAATGCAATAAAATCTTCTTCAATAGCTGGATTTTCGACTATTGATATTGCTTCGATTCCAGAAGCATCTTGATCTTCATCTAAAATTAATTCGACTATTTTCATATACTATATAACGTATTTAATTAATAATTTTGCATTTATATTGTTGCACCTTCTACAATATTTCTTTCAAGCCCTTGTGCAGTTGTAACATCGTTGCTTACAACGTATGCTCTTACAGGTTGATTTGCTTGACCTCCTATTGCATCTGCTAATTGGCTTGTTTCTCCTTGACCTACTACATTAAATGCAGGTGGTGCTGATGGCATAGCTGGTACTGATCCACTCCCACCTACTGATGCTCCTGATGGTGGCGTTGGTTCTGGTGTAGATGTTATTGTTTTTACGTTTGCAATACCCCCTGCAATTACTGCTGCTGCACCTATAAACCCAAATATACCACCTTGTGCTAATGCTTTGTTTGCACCTGCATAAGTATCTCTTATAGCTTGTACTATTGCTATTGCTTTACCAAACTTTGAGTTTTTACCTACAATAGTAGCCATATCAGTTAAGGCTTGTGTAGTTAATTGTTTTTTATTTTTATTTAAATCTTTTTCTATTTGAACTTGTGTATTAGCGTTTTCTTGTTGGTATGTTAATAGCTCATTATTGGCATCAACATAGGCTTGTGTACCTTGTTTGTATTGATCTCTTTTTTCTGTTAATCTTTTTGATTCTATTTCATCTTCTTGTTTTGCAATATCTAATTGTGCTTGTAATCTTAAATAATCATTTTCTATTTGTTCTGCTGTAAATTCAGATTGTGCTTGATTTCTTTCTGCTTCTGCATCACTTATAGATTGATTTAATTCTTTTTGTTCTCTATCTAATGCTAAATCATTTGCTTTTTGTTCTGACCTAAAACCTGCAACTTGTGCTTGTACTGCTAATACTTCATTTTGTGCTTCTAATAAAGCTATTTGATTTTCATCATTTCCGTTCTTTTTAAATTGTGCTTGTGCTGCATTAAGTATAGCATTTGCATTAGCTAACATTGTTTTTTCTTGTTCGTCTAATACTGCATTTAATTCATCATTTGCTTTCTTTCTTTCAGCTATAGTGTTTCTTTCTTCATCTCTTACTTGTCTTAATTTTTCTGCTTGTAGATCATACTTCTCAATTAAACCTTGATTAGCAACTGCAGCTAATTCTGCTGTTTTAGCAAGATTAACATTTTCTGTAGCACCTTTAATTGTTTCTTTTACATAATTGGATGTTGCAGTAGCAACTTTTGTAACAACTTCTGCAGTTTTATCAAATGAATCATCAACACCTGTAACAACGTCTACTAATTCTTTACCTGCATTTTTAGCTGCATCTAATGCACCTGCAAAATCTCCTTTGAATACCTTAACTACTGCTTCTGCTAAATAACCTAATGTGTCTATAGAAGATTGCACCCTTTCAATAACATTTTCTATAATAGCGTTACCAAAGTCAATCATATTTTGAACAGGATCATCAAAGGCTGCTTTGAAAAAGTTAGTTATTGCACCAGTATTAGATAGTATGAAATTAAAGAAATCATTAAATGCTAATGATAATGCTTCAAATGTAATAGAAAAAAAGTCTGCTACCTTTTGATTTTCATTTAACACTTCTACAAACTTTGTAAATCCTGCTATAATAAGTCCAATACCTAATGCCTTTAATGCACCACCTATTTTCTTTACACCACCTGCTGTTTTATCAGATGCTTTTTCAACACCTTTTAAACCTTTAGCTGTTTCTTTATTTCCTTGTGCTACTTCTTTGTTTAGATTAACTATTTCGTCTGTTAGGTTGTCTACACCTTTTTGAGCCTTTTTAGTTTCTATATCTAACTGAACTTGTATTACTTCTGCCATTTTATTTCTCTTTTTATTTGTTTAAATCCTTCTTTAAAGGTTTCAGCTATTTTATATTTGCCTTGTGCAATTCTTATTGATTCTGTTTCACCGTCTACAACTTTTAATAATTCTAATATATTTTTAATCATAATTTTATTTTAAGGCATCGCACAAGTTAAAGATGTTATAGCACCACTTGAATTTACAACCATAACACCTTCATCACTACTTGTAGTACAAAATGTTGTAGAAGCTGTAGATCCTGCTTGATAATATGTTCCTGCAGCAAGTGTTGTTGTTAACGCACTATCAGTATATATAACATTTCCTATTGCTAAATTTTCTGCATTACCAATCAAACTTGAATAGAAATAAGTATATATTGTGTTTCCGAAAGGTCCAATATTTGTTAATGTTAAAAAACTTGTAGTATCATCATTCAATAATTCCATTGAACTTTCACCTGTATTTAAATTAGTTGTTAAGTTGTTTATTAAATAACCTTGATTATTAATTACAACCTTATCATTCATATTTAAATTATAGATAATCTTTAAAGGTAGATATGCTTTTAATTTTGTTAATCTTCTTTTACTATTAAAAATGTCTTGTATGTATTCTAAATAATGTTCTTCAAATAATGTTCCTGTAAAATCTGTTTCTAAACTATATTCGTTTCTTTCTAAATAAAAGTTAGTATTAATTGTGCTTGTAGCAGAACTCAAACTTAAACTATTACTTGGAACAAAATAAGAAGTTAAAGGTGAATGTGAAGTTGCAGAATCTCTAAATGAAATTTCTGTTCCACTTGTTTGAAGAATAGGATAAAATATTAAAGGCTTACCAAAATATGCTTCTAAATTATCATCAACAAAATATCCATATTGTATTGTTGTTTGTGGTGCAGCTAAATTAACATTAACATCTACAAGACGTTCCATTTGTATATGCTCAAAAGGTAGTTTTACTTTATATATAGGATTTGGTCCATCAAAGTTATTGCCTACTGTTGCATTTCCTGTAAATTCTTCTGCACCCCAAGACTTACCTTGTAACTGTTCGTATTGTAAAGCAAGTAGTGTTCCAGTTCCTTCATATCCAAATTCAATTTCTTTATAAGGCAATGCTACATTAACTTGACTTGTTGTTGTATCTACATATTCACTTATATCATAACTTGTTCCTGCAATATAAAATTCATCTAACTTTTGTACTTTGATCTTACCATAATCTGCATCTTGTCTATTACTTACATAATAAGCTGTAAGATTAAACATTCTAAATATTCCTGTTAGAAAATCTATAATCTTCATATCAGGTATTTGTTCAGTTATAACAAATTGAAATGTAGCAGTAGCAGCAAAATTTGTAATATCATAAGTTTCAGCCCATCCAACAGGAGGACTTGTAGGTTGATAACCTGATAAATCCCATTCTATTAAAGAAAAAGTAATATTAGTTGTTGTTCTTATAATAACAGTATATGTGGCTGCATCCATAAAACCCATATCACCTTCATCGAATAATGAATTGCCTGTTAAATTAGAAGCAGTAAACCAAACAGTACCATTTCTGTTTATTATTACATCATAAGAATCAGTTGAACTTGTGTTTATAGTTAATCTTTGTGTAATTGTTGGTAAATAGTTTGCAAATATTTGTAAGCCAGAACTATTAATCATTCCAGTATAAGTTTGGGGTAAACCAAAACCTGTTACTAATGTTGGAAATGCTGCAACTTGTTCTGCAGGTGCTACACTACCTTTCTTTCTATGTAGCCACATATAAAGATTATAAAATTCAGGATTAGTTGTACTAAAAAAATCTCTTGTAAAAGTTAAATTATATTCAGGGTCATTTTCAATAGCTTCTATAATTTCATAAAGTCGTATAGCATATTTTAAATCAGAATATAATACACCGTGATTGTTATTACCTCCTCCAGTATGATAATATAAATTCCCCGTATCGTTTGTGTGTGCTGATGTATTACTATTATAAAATAACCTTGATTCTTCACCACTTGCACCAGATGTTATAAGAGGACATAGTATTGGACCAGATGCACTTTGTAATCTTGCTTTTACAGCAGCAGCATCATAGTTTAATTTGTATTGATTTAAATCATTTAAATTTGCTAATTTATCTTCTCTTAATATATCTTTTATGTTTACTGTTTGACCAAAGAATGTAATACGATATGCATACACTTTATTTAGTTTCATATCAACACCTTCAAGCCTTATATAACCTTGCTTAAAAGCTACATTATTTAATTCTATTTTAGCATCTCTTTTATTTCTTGCATCAAATCCATCTACAATATTAAAATTATAATAGTGTTCAAACACTTGATTATTAGCTTTTGAAGCTGGTACTGTAAATGTTTGAGTAAATTCAGTAAATATCTTTGCAGGATCTTTAATGTTTTGTATAGACTGGTTAAATGAAACCTGTTCATCTTTGAATAAATCAATTCTTACATAATTTACTACATTAATATCAGGATCATTATCAATATATAGTTGAAGTTTTTGCATTATCTAATGTTGTTTATGTAATCAAATGACATATCAAATTCAAATGTGTAATCTATTAACCTTTCATTTAGTGAAGTCTTTTTAACCATATTGCTTTTTTTAACATTAACAGGTACTACTTCATCTGCACTTGAATCAAAAGGGTCTGTTCTTGTAAGCCATACTTGTTCAGATAATAGTAATTGTTCAAACCATTGATTAGCCCATTCAGGATAATATCCAGAACTTAAACTAATGCTTGTGTTTGCTACTGTATTATAATCTTGTTTAGTATGCGTGTTTACATTATAGCTTCCTGTTGATGTTATAATGTTTCTTTGGAATTGTTCTTGTTTTTTATTAGTTGTATTTACTGATTTTAAAAAGAACCAAATATCTTGTAATGCACCAAACTTATTTACAAATGTTATTTTATGCCCATATCCATATTTAGTACAATCTATTCTAATTATATCAACATCATATTGACCACCACCTGAATTAATTTCAGTTGCAGAAGAAGTAAAACTTTGATAATTTAAAGAAGCATTAGCAGCAATATAAGGCAATACACCTGCAGTATTATTAGGTACATAAATATAATATTCATTTAATGTACTTGGATTAGTATTTAATAACCATCTTGGTCTATTACTAAAAGGTATTTCAGGGTTATCTCCTTCCATAAAAGTACCATAACCATCATAACCTACATCCGTAAATGTATCTGTTGTTAATGCAGTTCCAGTTCCGTCTGTTGAAGCGTGTGAAGTTAATGTAGAAATAATAGCTAATGTTTCAGCAGTATAAGTTCCATTAAAAGTTATGTTTATAAAATCCCTACATAGTTCTGCTATCTCCCATAACATATTTTGGTTTAAAGAAGTAGGTTTTACTAATGTATATTCTATTGTGCCATCAATACTTATAGTAATTTTTGCTGATAATGGTGTACCAGTATCTGCTACTGCTGTTTTATATTGTGGGCTTCTTAATGCTATTGCTGCCATTGTTTATTTTTTAGTTCCTAATATTATTCCTTTTTCTATGTCTAACATAAAATCTTTTATTAATTCTTCTGGTAATCTTTTAAATGCAGCTTCAAATGGTTTAGTAAAAAAGTAAGTAGGTTTAAAACCTTGTGCGTATATACTTCTTTGTAATACAAATGCCATACTCTTATAACTGCCCTTTTTAAATTTGCCTTCTTTATCTCTAAATCTTATATTCTTACTTTGTGCCCAATCTCTTAATGGTTGCATTGGTGGCATCTTTTGCTTATAACTAAACTTACTTGTTGGTGCTTTTTGTTTACCTCCTTTTATTAAACTTGGATTAGCACCCTTAACACCTTGATCTTGGAACTTACCGTAATCTTCCATATAGAAGTCAAGTATAAATCCCTTTTGTTCTTCATCTAATGTGTATCTAATAGAATCATATAAAGCACCACCACCTTGATTTCCTTTTGTTAAACGTGATCTTGACTGTTGTACAACGTACTTGCCAAAATCATTTAATGCTTTATTTATATTCTGGAAATTCATTAACAAATGTTTATGTCATTGTATATTAATATATCCATAGTTGCAGTCCACCCTGCTAATTGGTTTTCAAATCTATCGTAAAATGGTTCACAACTTACTGGACTATCTAATTGGTATTTATCTTGGTGTAGTGTTCCCATTCTTAAACTTTGTATTACTTTATTTAATACTGCCAGTTGTGTATTAAGAATATCTTGTTCGTTATTGTTTCCTGTAAATCTATCTGTTGTTTCACTTTTAGATTGATCCACAATATCCATAGCCAAGATGCTTATATTAAAAGTTAATGTTTGTTCTTGTTGTATTACGTTGTTTACTATAATATGAGCTAATGGAAATATGTCTTGCTTGTTTAGATTCACATCGTATATATCTCCTGTTGTTACAGTATTGCAATTAATGTCTGCAAGTAGCTTGTCTTTTATAGTTTCAGTTAATTGATAAAAACCTCTTATTCCTTGTTGGCTCATTTGAATTTACTTTTTATTTGTTTTGATTCTAATTCGTTTTTGTCTTTCATAAATGCTAACATCATTAAACACTTATGCATTTCTAATTTGGTAATATCTTCAAATCTTGTAATATCTCCTCCAGCGAGTCCGTAAAGGCTTGAATACCATCCCCATTTTTTAGAAAATCCAGACCTTGAACTTGTAGATTCCCCTCCTCGTTCTCCAAATAATTCATCATAGTTTGCGATAATTCGATCCCTAAACGATAAAAAAAAATAATAGAACCAAATACTGCATCCATAGGCATATTAATTAATTTGTCTTTTGTATCTGGATCGTATTCTTCTATTAAGTATTTTTGCCCTAACTTTTGTTTTATAGGTCTGTATAATACATTCATTGCTATTTGTATATTCTCCCATTCACCCATATAGGTATCAAGGTCGATATATTCACCTAATGTTATTTCATCAAGATCAGGAACAAATCCGTATTCAACATTATTTAACCAGAAACTTTTTACAAGATCTGGCTTCTGTTCAAACATTTTAGATATTAAACTTGCTATACGATCTGCATCCGACAGCTTTATGTTTAGGGCATCTTGCATTTTAACATTGCAAAATATTTCTATCATTTTAGTCTGTAAAAAAGTGTTGTTCTGTTTGCTATCTTGTACTTTTAGGAACTTCTGATATTGCTTTAATGTAATTTCATTAAGTTCAGTAGGTACGTTAATATTAGCTTTCATACTTATATAACGTAATTAAAGTAGAATTTTAGTATAAAAAAAAAGGTGCTATTTCTAACACCCTTTTTCAACTTAAACAAAACAAAATTATTAATCTATATATTCGCATTGATGACTACAATACCCTTCTTCATATATTGGTCTTTCACATTCGATGCACTTGTATTGTGGCATATCGTCTGGAGTTTCTTTATAGTAGTTCATAAATTGTAGGCTTTCATTTCTTCTTTGTATAATTCTAAATCATAAAGGGCTTCATTCATTCGTTCCCTATAATCACTATTAGCCATCTTACAAGCCGCAAGATCATTCTGTAATCCTGCAACATAAATAGAGTTGTCTATAAATAGTTGTTGGAATTGTAATAGTTCTACGTTCTTTGGTTTAGATTTTACCCACTTGTTTATTAGTTCCCCAAGTAGTATTGCGTTGTTAGTATATTCTAAATCCTGTAAGTTCTGCATTTTGTTTCTCATACTATTGTTTCTAACAAATGTAAGAAAAAAAACATAGCCACATAAAATACAGCCCAGCCTAAAGCTGAATAACCTACAATCTTTAAAAATGATTCTTTGTTTTCTTTTTTAGATATTTTCTTTGCAATGTAATATCTACGTTGTCCGTCTACTTCGTAATAATGTTTCATAATATGATTTTAAT
>Ga0209534_10003620_pt1 | contig 14654 bp, 3 predicted proteins | sample COG_07_FD_184751 | JGI IMG/M metagenome (GOLD analysis project Ga0209534, IMG submission 184751) | Pelagic Microbial community sample from North Sea - COGITO 998_met_07 (SPAdes) (version 2) | ecosystem: Environmental > Aquatic > Marine > Neritic zone/Coastal water | place: Helgoland, sampling...
TGATTTTTGGGCAGCATGGTGTGGTCCCTGCAGGATGGTAGGTCCAATTATTGAGGAGATTAGTAACGATTATGACGGAAAAGCAGTCGTAGGGAAAGTGGACGTTGATGCAAATCAAGAATTTGCAGCAAAATACGGAGTTCGAAACATCCCAACTGTTTTGGTTTTTGATAAAGGAGAGCTCGTAGGAAGACACGTTGGTGTATCACCGAAAACAACCTATGCAGAAGCTATTGACGCGGTTCTATAAAACGATAAGTTAATTAATATAAATCTTCTTTGTTTTTGGCGCCGAATTGTTTGGCAAATTCAAAATCGAGCGTATATTTGCACACGCTAATTAGGTCTGGTAGTTCAGTTGGTTAGAATACATGCCTGTCACGCATGGGGTCGCGGGTTCGAGTCCCGTCCAGACCGCTAATTAAGAAGTTGTGTGTTGTTAGCTTGAGTTTAGACTCAATTTATACAACCAGTGAGAAGCTTTCCATTCAATATGGAGAGCTTTTTTTATTTATTACAAACATTTTTTATAAAGTTAAAAAACAGTATATTTGTTGTAATTTTGCTTGAAAATTAGGTGCCAAAGCTATTGTTTTATAAAAATGAAAACTTTTTTTTCTTTTTCTGAAAAATTTACTTTGCTATTCTTTGTAATAGCACTGGTTCCAAACTACGCACTATTCTCTCAAGAAAAAGGTAATTTTCAGTATGATTATAGAGGTTCACAAAGTAACTTCATTATCAATTATGATCGGCGTCAATCTGAGACTAGATCAGAAAGAGTTAAAATTGCATTAGAGGTTAACAAAAGCAGTAGTTTACTTGTTTCTGGTGACATTGAATTATATTTTGGTGAAGACCCTAATAATTTAACAAAACACGTCGTAGGATCGATCAGTCAAAATGAAGATTTCAACTTAAAAGCTTTCTTTTTTAAAAAGAACGGACTAACTCCAAACACAAATTATTATTTTAGGTGGTCGTTTAATTCTAATTCTAATATTTCTGGTGGTCAGGGTATTGTAAAGATCAGAACGGCTCAAGGCTTCTCAATTTTACCGGATCAATTATATGATATTCCTGAAACAAATATCAAGGAAGGCGATACACTCGGAAGAATTAAATATGATGATACTGACAGTAAATGGGCTAAAATTCAAACTTATTATAAAACTACAGTTGGTTTGAAGTCAGACGGCTCACTTTTAGTTTGGGGTAACAATTCCTATTCACTAATACCTGGTTCAGCTTACCAAAATCAAACTGTTGTATATGATCCTGTTTTGACATCCTCAGCTAGTATTACAATTAATATTGACAGTGATGGTGACGGTTATTTGGATAATGATGAAGATCTTCTTATCAACGGATCTCCCCAGTCTGATAAAAATAACGCTTCATCCCAACCAGCAGATTCTGACTCAAATAAATTCAGATCATCAGATCCTAATAGTACTAGTACATGGTATTTTCATTGGGTAAATGGCTCTTACGATTCTTCTGGAAATTTAAGTGGAACCCAGGTGCCAATTAAATTTTCGAACCTTCTTGAACTTCAACTTGGGATGGATCCAAACCAAAATGACATAGGAAATGGAGATTTATATAGTAGAATAAGAACTTTTAGGGATGCTCCTAGAAAAGTGGCAATGATTTTTAAAGATTTTGCTTTAACCAAAACATCTGTATACGCAGTTTTGGCTAATGGAGATTTATGGCATTGGGGGAATGCATCAGGCGGGAATGACCTCTACCAACCAACAAGTGATTTAAATGGACCTGGAGTTCCGGGTGGTGAGATTTCAGAGTCAATGATTGAAAAAAATAATCAATATCAATTTTTTCTTCAGCCGTGGTACATAGGGAATGGTTTTAACAATAAAAAATTTAAAATAATAAATTCATCGGATAATTTTTTAACCCCCAAGTATCCTAATCTTTACGGTAAAGAAAATTGGTATGACTCGGTGGTAGCAGGAATTACAGAAGAAGGAGATTTATTTGTTTGGGGTCAAGTTAATGGTGTTGTAATAAACGTTCCATTAGAATTAGGTGCTGGAAGAGATTGGTCAGATGTAAAAGTTTCAGATGGTGTATTGGCTTTAGCTGAGGATGGTACAATTCATCAACTTGCCATTGAATTATATGAAAAAGTCCCCACTTCTTCAAATGATACTGACAATGATGGTGTCGCGGACAGTATAGATGCATATAAATATAATCCACAATTTCAATACGACTCAGACGAAGATGGTCTTCCAGACAAGGAAGAAATTAGAATTGGGACAGATCGTTTTAATGAAGATTCTGATAAAGATGAAAATGGTAATCTTAGGCCTGATGGTGTAAATGATGGTGAGGATGCTTTCCCACTTGATCCAAGATATTCTAGGGATGAAGATGAAGACGGGGTGCCCTATGTATTAGACTTTAAAATGGATCAGAATGGATCAAAAATTTTCACCGATGATAACTGGGATAGAGACGGTGATCAGATTCCAGATGGTGAAGATGCTTATCCTGACACTTATGGAGAAGATGATTGGGATTATGATGGTGATGGAATTTCAAATTTCGATGAATGGGAGAGACACTTGGATGCTTGGAATCGTGATACAGACCAAGATGGTGTCGATGATAATTTGGATGAATTCCCACAATCCTACTTTTATCAAAATGACTCTGATAAAGATGGCCTGCCTGATAAATTAGAGATAGAGAATGGGACTAATTATTTAAATCCACAAACAGACTGGGATAGTGATGGAGACGGTGTTAAAGATGGAATAGTTATATCAAAGTTTGATGACTTTAGAAATCAAGCTGATGAATTATACAAAAATTGTACAGGGGATAATTGGAGGCGATGTGATGGTTATCAATTTTTCTGGAGATTCTGGGACCTTAAAAACGACTGTGATGGAAACGGAAGAATAACCAGAGAAGAATGGGAAAAAACAAGTCCTGATTGTTCATCTCAAGCTCTTAGGGATGACTTCCCTCTCGATTCTAATAAAATAACAGATTCAGATAGAGATGGAATAGACGATAGTTTAGATGATGATGATGATAATGACGGATATAAGGATGTCTTTGAAGAATTCAAAATAACAATAAACAACGTAGAATATAGTGTAGGGACAAATCCTAAGTCTTGGTGGGACAGCCCCGAAAGAAACGGTAAAGATTCAGATTTTGATAGAGTTCCAGACCTTATTGAAATTCATGGTTTAACTATTTCAAACACTTTAATATATCAACAAGGCACAGATCCTTTCAACGTTAACTCTGATGATGACTGGGCTTGGGATGGCTGGGATGATTGGCCATTAGATTCAAATATTCAACATGACCAAGATCGGGACAAGTTGGAAGACTGGGTTGAAAGTAGGTTAAAAACTAATCCTCTTAGTAACGACACTGATGGTGATGGAGTTTTAGATGGGGAAGATTATTTTCCAACGAAAAACTGGAATACTGAACCAGGAAAATTTTCGGGAACAAAAGATACCGACAAGGATGGTTTATCGGATGAATACGAAAAGGCCAACAGTAATATTTATGACTTCACAAAACCAGATACCGATGGCGACGGTTACTGGGACTGCGAATGCGATGAAAATAAATTTGTGTATTTCACAAATTTTTATGGAGAATCTTATTGGACTGATAATTGGAGATGGTGTAATCAAGAAAAAGAAAATGAGTATTTAACTGCAACAGACACCAATACTCTTAGTGTGTCAAATAGAAATAAATTTATTACAGCTGGTTTTAAAACAGTCAGAGAGATTTTAGATTTAAAAATTGAAAAGATTATTGAAATTGTTGATTTTACGGGGAATAATAGGTTTAATGATGCATATAGCTTCAGAAGAAAGCTAGAAATTTATTTATGGGGTCAATGGTCTTTTGACATTCAAACTAGTGAGTGGGTCAATAGCAATAGGATTAAAGAGGATAAATTTCCTGGAGACTCTAGTGAAACAACTGATTTTGACAACGATGGAATTGGTGATAATTCAGATCCAGACATCGATAATGATGGGTATAAAAACGATGTTGATGACTTAGATTTTGACCCAACAGAAAATCTTAATACAGATGCCCCAACAATAGCCAATGGGGGTTTGAAAGATTATAATAACAATGGTATATATGGAGAAGACGCTGATGGTGATGGATGGTTCGAAGAAGTAGACCTTTGGAACTTTGATTTTATTGGGAACAATAAGGATATGGATGATGATGCAGACAAATATCTTGATGTTGATGAAATTGCTTCAGGGACAGACCCTCTCGATCCTAATTCATACCCAGGATCAGGTTTTGGAGATTCAGATTATGACGGCCTATCAAATAGTTATGAAAAAAATATATCAAAAAGTGATCCCAATGATTGGGATACTGATAACGACGGAATAAGTGATGGATGGAGATATCCTCATAAAAATTCACACAATAATCCCATACCGTGGAAAATTATATGGGAATTTCCGTCATATAACGGAGCAACCACTACAGAAATTGGAGATGAGTTTTGGTTTAGATTCGAACCTGATGGTAAAGATGCTAACAACAATAGTATGCCTTGGATTACAAAGTCTTTAACCACGACATATACAATGACTGTTCCAGAGGTAATGAATTATTTTAAAAATCAATTTTTAAAAACTCATATAGATCCTACAATGGGGATGATTAACTATAATAATAATTCGTCTGAATATTTTTCAGTTACTATTTCAGGTAATGCACTTATTCTTGAAGGAAGAAATTATAATATAAATGACAATACAATTAATAAAGATAGAAACTTCTATTACAGAGCATCCGTAATATTAAAATCAGCAAACAATAAAATCACATCTACTGATAAGGGTGTTGAAACGGAAAGATCTCATAGTTGGAAAACAAATGTTTTAGACCCTAGAAGAGGCTCACGAGATGGAGTTGTTGATCGATGTTGTGCTAATTGGTACGGTTTTTACAAAGGTTATGAAGATAGCGATTTAACCATTGGAGGTTATCTTATGGATCATTTTCCAACTGATCCTTATGAATATTGGGATACAGACGGAGATGGAATTGGCGATAATTCTGATACAGATATAGACGGCGATGGTGTAGATAATTCAATTGATTTGTCTCCATATGATTCAAAGGGATCGTTAGATAGTGATGGGGATGGCAACCCAAATTATAATGATTATGATGATGATAATGATGGTTTCTTAGACATTGACGAGATTTTTAATAATACTAGTACTATAGATTCAAATGACAGACCTTCAGCTGATTCAGATAATGATGGATTCTCTAATGCATATGAAATTCATAGGGGTAGTAATCCTAATCTAAGGGATACAGATGGAGATGGTGTTTCTGATGGATTTAGATTTAGAGTACCAGATAGATCTACTTGGATGGAATTCATTCAAATTCCTTCCGGAAATCTTTTTGCTAAAAATGGCTCACAGTTTAAATTAAGACTTACAAATCTTCAATGGAGTGGAAATGGGGAAATGATAAGAACATTTACAGTCAATAACACAACTACAAAAGGGTCAGATATTCTAGAAGACTTTAAAAATTTTGTTAATGGAATTGGATCACAAAATAGCGAATCTTTTTCAGCTACAGTATCAGATACTAGAGGCACAGGTGACTTGAATACGCTTATTATTTCTGGTAATAGCAATGACAACAATCGAGATATTTATTATGAAGCTTCCATTGTGTTTGTCAATAATGATAATAAATTAATTGTAGCAAAAGAATTAGACCATGATTATCACAATTTTAAAGGACAATTTTTATACCCTAGAACAAATTCTAGTGGATATAGGTTCCATTTTAATGGATATAAACAAACTAATTGGAATGACTCTCCCACAGTATTATACGATATGTTTCCAACAAATCCGAGTGAATACTGGGATATTGATCGAGATGGAATAGGGGATAATTCTGATTCAGATATTGATGGAGATGGTTCTTCTAATGAAGATGACCAAGCCCCGTTTGATGTCAAGGACATTTATGACACCGACGGTGACGGCATTTCAAATAGCTATGATCCCAACGATGATGGTGATAACTTTTTAGATATTGATGACCCAAATCCGCTGGTTCATACACCCGCTGATGGTGGAGCAGATGCAGATCAAGACGGTTTTTCAGATTCATATGAAATAAATATTCTTAAGACAAAACCAAACGACTGGGACACCGACAATGATGGTGTTTCTGATGGATGGAAAATGCCACAAATTGATTATAACCAAAATTGGAAATTTGTTATCACTACGGTTTCAGATGTATCTAAGCTAGTTGACATAGGTCAAAAGTTTGAATTTAGAATTTGGGATCACAGCAATTGGGATGGTGGGAAAGATTTAAATGTTTTTGTTAAAACTCAAATGACTGCTCAACAGGTTTTAAATAGTTTAAGGGACGAAATCAATAGTTTGGGTAAAATTAAAACTAACCAACATGGCGATGAAACATTTTCAGCATCTGTAGATGGTAATAAATTAATAATTCAAGGTAATGACACGAGAAGAAATATAGGGATAGAGGGCTCAGAGTCTTTGATGAATTTAAATGATAAAGTAATTTTCACAAGAAGAACTTGGAAATGGGATCAAATAACTAGGATATTTCACTCGACTAGGTATCAGACTATAACTGACGATCGCTATGATAAATATTTTTACAGAGATGGTGAAGTTCAATGGGAGGATGCAGGAGGACAACTTTTAATTGATCAATTTCCTCTTAATCCAAATGAATATTGGGATACAGATGGAGATGGTGTAGCTGATAACACTGACCAAGATGATGATGGAGATGGTCTGTCTGACGCCTATGAACTTACACCTAAAGGAGAATGGAGGAGAACATCAAACCCTAAGATGAAAGATACAGATGGGGATGGATTAGATGACGATAAGGATCCTATACCCTTTAGAAAGGAAGAAACTAAAGATACAGATGGAGATTGGCTTGGAGACGAAACAGAAGACTGGGATGATGACAATGATGGTCTTGATGATGGTTTTGAAATAACTACAAGTTCTGTAAACCCAGATTCGGATGGGGATGGCTATTCAGATGGTGAAAGAGGATTATTTAAAAGGTTCAATTCAAAGGGTAATTGGATTTCTACAATTAGATTTATTCCAACAAACACAGTAACCCCTTCGACAGGATACGGTGAAAGATATACAATAAGAATTCATGGTTACAATAATCATGAAAATGAAATAGAAATTTCTTTAAATACTAAGACTAGAAAATACTCTCTTGTTGATTTTATGAATTATTTTAAAAATGAAATTAATGCTAATCATTCTGAAATCAATTACAAAGATTGGGGTAATGATGCTTTACAAGCAGAATTAATTTCAGCTACAGTCTCTGGGACAGACTTGATAATAACTGGAAATGATCAACAAAGAAACATACACATTAGTTTAGATTGGTATTTTACTGAAAATTTTATAAGAGCACAAACTAGTGATTGGTGGTTTTTGAATAAAGATCAATTTCCTAACGATCCTAAAGAGTGGTTTGATAGCGATAGAGATGGTATAGGCGACAATTCAGATGATAACGACGACTGGGATTCTTTAGATGATAAAGAAGAACTTCTACTTGGATTAAATCCATACAATGGAGATACTGATGGCGATGGGGTGAATGATTCTGAAGATAAGATGCCCTTAGATCCAGCTTCTTATCAGGATATGGATGGAGATGGTATTCCAGATTACAGGTGGTTAGACAATAATAATGACGGACGCTTTACTCTTCAACCGGGTGGTGAAGATGGAGACCCAATTGTGGTTGATCTAGATAGAGATGGTGATGGAATTTTAAATACAAATGAGGATCCATCTCAAGGTCAGACTCATCCAGATAATGATGATACTGACAATGATGGTTATAAAGACGGAGATGATTTATTTCCTTTTAATCCAAATGCGCACGCTGACTTCGATAATGATGGAATTGCTGATTATTATGATTTCGATGATGATAACGACGGATTTAGTGATAAGGATGAGGCATACAGTAAGACAGACCCTAATGATGCAAATAAATACCCTGAAGTTGATGTAGATAAAGATTTCATGTCAGATCCATATGAGTCATATGCTGGAACCAACCCAACAGTTAATGATACAGATAATGATGGATTCAATGATGGAATAGATATTTTTCCTCTGGATAAATATGAATGGATAGATACTGATGCAGACGGAGAAGGAAATAATAGAGATAATAATGATGATAATGATGCTGTAATTGATTATTGGGAAAAAATAGGTATTACACATGGTTATTATAGTGGTAATATTTCAACTACTACATGGAACAGAGATATAGATTTGATTGGAGCTGATGATGAAGATTTAAAGGATAGTGATAATGACAGAGTTCCTGATCTTATAGAGAAAAAAGCAGCGGCATTATTTAAGATTAAGTTTGATAATGGGTCTGATCAATATAAAAGAGCAGTTTGGCGCATGCACGAGGGTATTGATAATTGGGAAGATTTTGATGATGACGGTAAAAGAAATTTTATACTTTATAATGGTAACATAGATAATAAAGACGATAATTGGGAGGATGATCATGACGCTGATGGCGACGAGACAGATGATAAAGATAATGCTCTTGCGAGTATAGATTGGGATGATTGGGATGATGACGGTCGTGATAACTGGGATGATGATCACTCAGATGGTCATCATGACTCTCATGATGGAGCTCCCTTTGATTCTAGAGATCATCGAGATTTAGACGGGGATTTCATTGGAGATGGTAATGACCTTGACAGGGATGGTGATACTATCCATAATGATAGAGAACGTGACAATGGAAGTGACCCGGAACTTTATGATACAGACCGAGATGGAGTTAATGATGCATTAGATTACTATGCCCACGACAAAAGGTATTGGAATAAAAATCAATACATCGGTTCCGATTTATTTACCTTAAAGCAAATAGGAAGTTCAACCAACTGGAAAAGTATTTCTACATGGAATTTAGGACAAATTGGATCAACAATGGCTGCTATCAATAATTTAGGAGAGCTATATGTTTGGGGAATGAATTATGGATCGCTTCCTTTTAAATCATCTAATCAAAATCAATATTCAGGACTACCTCTGGAGAGAGTTTACAAAAATTGGAATTTAGGGATAAGTGATGCATTTGTTGTTCAAAATCCTACAAAAATTAGAAATGAAATCAAATGGAAAAAGATATCTCTTGGAAAAGGTTTTGGTTTAGGAACTGATGATGAAGATAAGATTTACTCCTGGGGAATTAATTTGAGTAGTCAATTAGGTATTGGAAAACCTACTACATTCGTTGATTTCACTTCACCAAAACTATATTTAGGTGATATAAAAATGATCTCTGCAGGGGATCAGCAGGCAGGTATAATTAATGAAGACGGAAAACTTAGAATGATTGGTTCAAATGACCAGGGTCAACTTGGAACAGGGGCATCTCCATTTAATTATCCCAGAGAACTGGACTGGACTGAAATATCCGCTGACATTAAAAAAGTTAGGGTAACATTTACTGAAACTCAAATTTTAGATTCTCAAGGCTATATATGGGCCTATGGTGATAATGACTATGGCCAGTTAGGAAGAGGTATTGCAAATACAGCCGCTGAGAATTTTACTGTGGGAAAAGTATTAGATGTTCAAGGGCAAGAAGTTAGTTCTAATCAGTGGACAGATATTTTTTCATATTCTCAGCAGGCATATGCTTTTAAGCAAGAAGGGAATGAAGAATATCTTTATGCTTGGGGAAACAATGAGAATTATGCACTTGGAATAGATAAATCTAAAAGTGAGTATCCCAACCAAATTCCTTTTGAGTCAACCCCAGTAAAAGTAGAGAATATTGTTAAGAGTGAAATTTTAGTTACGGATGGCGAATTGCAATTTACCCCTGTAAATGGCGGGTTTATTTTCATTAAAAAGAATGTTAGTCCTAATCCTACTGATCAAGGAGAATTATGGGGTGTAGGTGAAAACTTTTATACAGGACGATTTAATAAATATAAAAAGCCATCTAGAATTGGAAAAGATAATGACTGGGTTAAAGTTCATGATTTAAGAGGTGCCATAAAAAATATTTTATTAAAAAAGAAAGATGGTTCTACATGGGGTGCAGGAGAAAACAACAATCTTGTATTAACTAACACACCCTGTCCTGACCCCTTAACAGCAAAAAAATCAATTTATTTAACAACAAAAAGACAGAAGCAAATATTTGAAATTGAATTAAGTAGTCAATATCAAGGAACAGCATCTATAACAATTAATATTGGCGGAATTTCACTTAATTCTAGTGTAGGTTCAATTACCACTACTCAAATTGGATCAACAACATTAATTACTAGAGTTTCAACTGTTACTACGAATGTTTCAAGCGTAGTTTCTCAATTTACTGCTGATATATTGTCAAATAATCTAGGACAATCATTTGCTATTACTCAAGCTACATTAAGTAGTGGTAATCATAAGTATAGGTTTGAGGCCAGAAACTATACAAATTATAATACCAAATTTTCAATTTCAAACAGGTCTGATGTTTTTACTGGAACAGTTACTATTACAGAGATAACAAAAAATTATTCTGGAGAAACAACATATTCAATATTTGTGAATGGGACTGAAATCTCAAAAGCAATAGGTAAAGACAACCGTTTAAACGAAGACGAAATTAGAACTCAGTTTTATACCCACGTAAAAACTGAATTAAATGATAAAAGTAAATTCCCCTTCGAATTAAATGTCGGTGAATTCACAGATCAAAGTGGAACTACAACAGACACTACTGATGATAAAATTAGACTACAAATAGAACGAACAGATTATCAAGATTTAGATGTTAAAGCTTCGATAAAACTGTCAGGTGTATCAAGTTCAACAATAATTATAGGGGCAGATGAGGATCAAGAAAACACTTCTTTTGATTCTAATTGTAATAATTACGCTCAGTTTCATAATAAACTTGTTAGAATTTTTACAAAAGATGAATACCGATGGAAAAAATTGTCAGTTGGTAAAAATCATGTTGTAGGTTTAACTTCATCTGGAACAATTTATACTTGGGGTGGACAAAATAATGAAGGTCAGTTAGGCTATGGTAATAGGAATGATAATCCAACTCGAGGGATTCCAAAAATAGTAGACGGTATAAAGGATATAGAATTCAAGGATATCTCAGCTTCCGAGGAAATGAGTTTTGCAATAGCCTTGGATGGTACTCTATATGCTTGGGGAGATAATGATCTGGGGTCACTTGGAGATGGAACAAATATAGATGCACTTCAGCCAGTAACTGTATCAAGTACATTAAAATTTAATAAAATACTTGGTGGACATAAATTTCAAGTTGCATTAACAACAAATAATACAGTTGTTGGATGGGGATATCAAAAGTACGGTGATCTAGGGGCTTTAGGGAAGGTTAAATCAGATGTTGTTTCCATTTCATCAACTCTTACTGAGTCTGAAGGAATAGTAAAAACAACCCCAGATGGTGAATACTTGCTTGTAACCAAAACGTTAGAGAACTATATTAATACAAAATTAAATTTTGAATATAATAATGATAGAAACAGGGGTCAATTGAGCAAAAAAATGACCACACAAACCTCATCTAAGAAATCATCAAAAAGTAAATCTAGAGGTAAAACTAGTAAATTAACGAATGTTGGAAAGTGGAAAGTAAAAAAGAAAAAGTCAGGTTTTAAAGGTAAATCTGCTGTTTCTAGAGATGATTTGTCCGGAGGTATTGAAATGCCATACAATTTTGATATTGTAGATGTTAATGAAAAACCCGATAATATTGATTTAAGTGATATAAGTAGTAAAATCACTAAAAAAGGAGAACAGTTTATTTCTAACATCACGGTTACTGACCCAGATGAAGATGATATAATAGAGTTAACTATTCCATCAAACTCTCCTAACGCAAGTAAATTTGAAATAAAAAATCAAAAGCTTTACTATAACTCTTCTACAAATAAAGCGAATGTTCCTGTTTCTTTAATAATTAGGGCTACAGACTGGGAAGGCTTAGCATTTGAACAACAATTTGAATTACTAGTGGATGAAGACGGAGCATTAATGATTGAAGAGTCAGCTTCAGATGCAGGAGCTGCTTTTGGTCGATTTATGGATTCTGATGGTGATGGATTTACTGATGCAGATGAGATGGCTATTGGAACAGATCAGTTTGATTTCAGAAGTTTTCCTACTGATATCGATAATGACGGAATTTTAGATTTCTATGATGGAGATATCGATAATGACGGTTATCTCAATGAAGATGATCAGTTCCCCAACGATCCTTATGAATGGTCAGATATAGATAATGATGGTATACCTGATAATTCTGATCAAGACGATGATAATGATGGAGTTCCTGATATAAGTGTAAATTGGTCAGAGAACTATATAATACAAGACCTATTTCCAAATGATCCAAATGAAAGTTCTGACTTTGATAGAGATGGAATTGGAGATAATGCTGATTTAGATGATGATAATGACGGCTTTGAAGACTCTATCGATTTTTTCCCATATAATCCCTATGAATGGTTAGATAGTGACGGAGACGGTATTGGTGACAATTCTGATACAGATAATGACAATGACGGCTATTCAGACTTTGATGAACAATTTAGTGGTTCAGATCCTTTTGATTTTAATGATCGTCCCAGTGATATGGATGAAGATTTTGTTCCAGACTCTATAGATTCTGACATAGATGGAGATAATATTCCTAATAATTTTGATAATGCACCAAATTTTTATAATCCTGACCAAGATTTTATCGAGGGAAATGAAGAATTTATTCAAATTGATTCTCCAGAATTTTTCTCACCAAATGGTGACGGTGTAAATGACTTCTGGGTAATTAAAAATCTAGAGCGTTACCCTAATAATATTGTTATTATTTATGATATAAATGGTAATCAAGTATTCAGTCAGAATAGATATCAGAATGATTGGAACGGGTTAAGTCAGGATGGACAGCAATTGCCTAGAGGATCTTACTTATACTCTATTGACTTGGATGGTAAAAATTCAAATCTAACTCAAGGCTGGATATATATAGTTAGATGAAAAATTATATTTTAACAGTATTTTTTTTTGTTTTCTCATCTGCTTTATATTCTCAATACAATAAAAATTTAGTTTTTTTTGATTCCCAAATGAATATTATAAACCCTGCATATGCAGGATATCAGGGAGACACTTCTTTTTCTTTAATTTCAAGGAATCAATGGCTATCTGTAGATGATGCACCAAAAAATTCAATTTTTTCCTTTTCATCTGCAAGGGAAAATAATGTAGGACTTGGGGCCTCTATTTTTTCCAAAAATACTTTTGTTGATAAATTAAATGAATTTAACATAGACTTTTCATATAAGTTAAAACTGTCAGAAAAAACTAATTTATTTTTTGGATTAAAGGGTGTTCTTGAATTTTTTAAATCTGATCCCTCTTTTTTATCTAATGACACTAATTATAATGACCCAGCTCTAAGTTCAATATCAATTTTTAGTCCCAACTTTGGATTAGGTTTCCTTTTAAATTCAGAAAAATATTGGTTTTCTCTTTCTTTACCTAAGTTGTTTCAAACAGAAATAAATAACATTTATTCTTTTGATTCTTCAGTTATAACATACATTGGAACGGGTATTAAAATTCCATTGAATGATTCTTTAGTTATGAAGCCCACTATACTATATAGAGACATTAAAGATTTAAAATCTATTTTTGATTTAAGTTATTTGATCAATTTTAAAAACATAATAGATTTTGGAGTAACCTATAGAACCAATGGTTCATTAATTTTTTTAACAAAACTGAGTGTTAAAGGGTTTGATTTCGGTTATGGGTTCGAAACCTTTCGTAATAATTCAATAGGAGGGTTAAATTTAAATACACATGAATTTTTCATTAATTTTTCTTTAAATAAAAAAAATACAGAAATAGAACCTGCTGAGTGAGAAAAACTTATTTTACTTCACCACAAGAACATAATACCTTCCCCATATTTTTAGCCTCTTGTTCTTGCATCTTATAGATCTTTCCTCTGAAAAGATTACATTTAGAAACGAGTTTATCACATGTTTTATAGAGATAGCATTTAACTTCGGAATTAGTACAGGTATAAACAATTTTTTGATTTTCTGTATCAGCCTTTGATGAGCTTAACGTAACTAAAATAAATAATAGTGTAAAAAAAATAGATTTTTTCATTTTTTATTTTAAATGTAGTTTTTTTAATTTAATTAAGTTAAAATTGACTAATTTATTTTTTGGTATTTAGCTACTGGATAAATTCTTTATCTACAGTTAATTTATTTGGATGAGTGTAGTACTAATTATATTAAAATCATTAGTAAAGAAAGCGCAATCCCACCAAGTGTGAAGTATATTGCTTTTCTGAAAATATCTGTTTGTGGTAGAAACATCCAATACGAAGAAAACACAAAAAAGAGTAACGCAATACCAAAAAATACATTTAAAAAATAAAGAGGTGTTGACGAAGTCGCTTTATGCATTTTTTCAATCATACCCAATATTTTTGGAGGTTGC
>Ga0209534_10003624_pt1 | contig 14642 bp, 33 predicted proteins | sample COG_07_FD_184751 | JGI IMG/M metagenome (GOLD analysis project Ga0209534, IMG submission 184751) | Pelagic Microbial community sample from North Sea - COGITO 998_met_07 (SPAdes) (version 2) | ecosystem: Environmental > Aquatic > Marine > Neritic zone/Coastal water | place: Helgoland, sampling...
TCAAAGTCTCACCACTGACGGATCTGGCACTTTGTCCTTTGCCACGATTGGTGGCGCATTTAACGACTTTGCAATTAAAACTGGAAACTACACAGCCGTCACCAAAGACCAACTAATTGTAAACTCAGGCAGCGCAGTGACAATCACTTTGCCTTCGAGTCCCGCAGCGGGCAACGTGGTGTTCATTAAAAACGCTGGAGCAGGCACAGTAACCGTGGGGCGTAATGGCTCTAATATCAATTCAACAGCAGACAATGGTTCGCTGGCTACAGACGCAGCGGCAACGTTGGTATATGTAGACGGCACTATTGGCTGGAAGGAGCTTTAAATGGCAATTACATTAGGTGGCGGTGGCAATTACTTTAAAGTAAGCAATACGGTTGAAAATTATATTCTTAACGGCGCGTCTGGTACTTTTGCTAACTTTACTGCACCAACAGGAAAACTTCTTAGGATTAAAGTATTTGTTGCAGGTGCAACAGAAACAGCAGTAACGGTAACAATAGATGGCGTTGATTATGTAACTAACGAAAGAATTGGGGCTTATAACGGAAATTATCAACCCGCTAATCCCCCTAATCCTAAACATTTTATATGTTCCAATTGGGGAGGCGCATCTCATTTAGGCACTGCTTACTCTGATATTATTTGTACTACATTTCAAGCAATAAAAGTATCGGGAGTTACCGCAAATAATATTTGGTATAAGTATGACGAAGGAGAATTTGCATGAATGAAGTACATGAAAAAATGTGGCGGGACATAGAACTATCCGCTACAGACTACATTGTACCTTTAACAGATCATCCACAACGTGCTGCGTACATGGCTTATCGAGAAGCATTGAGGGATTGGCCGTCTACAGACTCATTCCCTGACACTCGACCGGAGCTATAAGCATGGCTTTAACAAAAGTAACAACAGGTGTTCTAGCTGATAATTCTGTAACGACTGCGCTGGTAGCTGACGACGCAGTAACAGCGGCTAAGATAGCCTCAGTGCCTATTGCTGTAGGAATAACTACTGTTGTTACAGCTACGTCTCTTACGGCTACGGTCAACACGCACGTCTATGTAAGTTCGGCTACACAGACCATTACGCTTCCTGCGTCACCGGCCATAGGACAAAGAGTCCTGATTACCGTGGGCAACTTTACTGACACAGTGGTAGCGCGAAACGGCAGCAACATAATGAGCAGCGCGACTGACTTTACTATGGATTCCGCCTATTTATCCATACAATTCATTTATACAGACGCAACGCAAGGGTGGGTGATGTCATGAGCAATTTTACAGATTTCATAAGCAGTGGTGGTGGCGGCGGTGGACCTAGATTAGCACTACCACTGGCAAGAGGTAATCTAAACCTAGGTCGTGGTGCTAATCTATACTCTAGTGAAGTCGCCCCTTTCTGGACTCACTTAGCTTATATCTCCTATGACGGCGGCACCTTAACCCAAACGCAAGTTTCCGGAACTCCTTGGACTACAATTTATAATCAAACTAGCGGCGGGGGATATTGTACGCATATTATATTTCCTAGACATACCGCCGGAGAATACTCTTGCAGAATTACCGTTGACGGAGTTGCTACAACTTACGTTCTGCCACCTACAGTTCAATATTACGGCTTTATGTTTGGCTCAAGCGATACCAGTGTTTATCAGGATAGCGGCCCTTACTATACCGGAATACAGTACGAACCCCCGTGGAACAGCAGTATTGGTATTACAGACAAAAACAAAGCTATTCAACAAGGACATTATTTACAGTATCAAACGTCTTTAAAAGTTGAGGTTCTTCAAGGTTCGGCAGGAACATGGATGACGGGTTGGTATCAAGCGAAAGCCGGAGTAATTACTTACACAATGGTGGGGATAGACAAAGAATGAATATTACTGCATGGAACTTAGAAACTGACACAGCAATTTCGCCAGAGCGTTTACCTTCTGTCGGTGAACACGCAAGGTTTGTCGAAGGTGATAGGGTTTGGTTTGGTGAGTACCACCCACTTCCGACATTCACAGACCAAGAATTCGCTGAAATGCAAGCTAAAGCGTGGAGAGACTCAGAGCTGTCCTCTACTGATTACATCGTGCCTTTAACTGACCACCCACAACGCGCTGCCTACATGACGTATCGCCAAGCACTGCGCGACTGGCCTGCTACAGCAGACTTCCCAGAAACCCGGCCGGAGCTAGGGTAATTAAAAAGGGCTAAAGCTCGAACCAAAATAGGTATTTCAATATGCAAGAGGAAGCCAAGACAGTTATGGATTCATTGGCGGTCGGCGGCACAGTCGCTACCTTGGCTGGTTGGCTTCCTGCGGTAGCGAGTCTATTCACGATTATCTGGCTGACGTTGCGTATTTGGGAATCCGACACGGTTCAGAAACTTGTTAAACGAGATGACTGATGGAAACGTGGGAAGTTATCGTCCAAAGCTGGCCCGTTGCGGCAGGTGTATTTTTATTGATTTTGACGATTGGCAAGATTCTTAACCGGCTCGACGTTTTAGAGTCCAAAATGGTCGAGGTCTGGAAGGCTATAAACGAACTAGTAAGGAAATGAAAAATGGAAATTTTAGAATACTTAAACCTAGCAACAACTTTGATCGCTTTTTGCAGCGCAATTTGTGCATTGACTCCGACGCCAAAAGACGACGCATTTGTAGCTAAAGTTTACAAAGTCTTGGAAATGTTTGCGCTCAACATCGGCAAAGCTAAAGAATGATAGACAAGCTCATCGGGCCTGTTACGGGCTTGCTTGATAAGTTTATTGAAGACAAAGATCAAAAGGCTAGACTGGCCCATGATCTAGCCACAATGGCTGACCAACACGCGCAAGAAATCGCAAAAGGCCAAATGGCTATTAATGAGGTCGAGGCGGCCCACAAGTCGCTGTTCGTGTCCGGCTGGCGGCCCGCTACCGGATGGTGCTGCGTTTTTGCTTTAGCTGGAAACTTCATGGTCATACCGTTTACCAATTTTGTTTTGGCTATATCGGAGGTCGATATAGTAGTGCCTCTTATCCCTTTGGAAACCATGATGCCTGTCCTGATGGGTATGCTTGGTCTGGGTGCAATGAGAACCTTTGAAAAGAAAAACAATGTACACCGAGATAAATGACTGCGGCTAGTGCCTTGACGTTTCCCCTCTCTCCTCGTCGTCAATGGGGTGCAATTCCCCAGCAGTCAACCTTAATTACCTCCAAGCCTTTTGTAGCCACTCGTTTGCTAACGGGGACATTGGAACATTGGCTGGACTGACTCTTAGTTTTTGCCTACAAATTTTGCAAATTTTGAAATCTTTCCGAACCGATTTGCCGCAATAGCCGCAAGTTGATTTAAAAAGGAATGTCATCATCAAAGTCCTCTATCGGTGGTGCTTCATGGTGCGCTGGAGCATTTTGCTGAGCTTTTTGCTGTGCGAAATTATCCGCATCCTTAGTGTAGAAAATTTTAGCATTGCCAATAATTGGCATTTGCAATTTTTGATCTCGCTCTTCTTTGCTTAATTGCTCAGAGATGATTCCATTATTACCATACTGATTTTGTTCGCTGTCAACGAATACGGTCAGATCTGCATAGGTTCCTTTTTTACCTTTATAAAGGCGGTTTTTGTTGAGCTTGATAACATCAATACTAAAATTTAAGCCTATAGTGGCCATTTTACTCTCCTATTTTGTGTTTAAGTTTTTCGACTTTCTCGAGTAATACTTGAAGATTGTCGTCTAATCCCTTTATATATTTATCGTTTCTGTAAACGGTAACAATAAAAGGCGGCATGGCTGGGTGATATGACATAAAATCCCAACTGTCAGTCTCGCACAACCAAATGCACCCTTGCACTTGTGGGTAGTAATTGCTAGGGCATTTACCACTGTCAAAATACTTAAGGTGATTTTTAGGCGCTGGGCATTTAACTTCGAGTCGCATCCGGTCAGGTGAGCACCCTATGGTTTGTTCGTCATTAGTTACAAAACCCAGCACTTCGGTTTCGGTATCTTTTATTAACTCGTAGGCCATTACAGCTTCGGCTTCCATTTCGATGCCTCGGGTCATCCAATCAGAGACAAATACGTCTGATTTTTGGCCAGAAATCACCTCTGCTGCCAATTCAAGCGCGTAATCGTCAAGGCTGCTGCTTATTTTGCAAGTGCTGGTAAATACTTTGCCAAAATTGGATGCGGTGGGAACACCGAGGCGCAACAAATGCCACGCCTCAGTGCCTTGTTCTACATCATGGATTACCATTACTTTATGGACTCTAGCAAACGTATCGCTTTAATTGCCTCTGCGCTGCTAAGATCGTTGATTGATTGATGCTTTGACTTAATTTTCCTCAACAACGTTTCTTCGTCTCTCCCTTTAGCCACTAATAGCTCTGTAAGCGTTTCAATTTCTCGCTTACTCGCAACCCTAAACATTGCAGCTTCGCCGTCATCATCTACAGACGGGATACCGAAGGCGGACTGTAATGCGTATCTGCGAGCATACGTTACAGCCGATCCAGCAGCTTGTGGGTCGGCTTTTGCCAAAGGAAGTGTAAAGCCATGCTCAAACCATTCGCCGCTCGTATGCAGTATCCTAGTGAGCACACCGACCCCTCGTTCATCGCTGTGGGGCAATTGTATAAAACTGAGACCGTACTTGATCAAAGTAGGTTTTAAGGTCTTAATAACACTTTCTAAATTAGCATAACTGCTAGAAAAAAATGGGTTTTCAGCGCTTTTTACAGCGCCGCCTATCTCTGCTTGTGCCTCGCAAAATGCTTTGGCAATGTTCTTGATACTTTCACTGTTCCGCACTTTTTCTCTCCAATCGTTTTATATATTTGATACAGACTTCGTATTTCTCCTCTTGGTCAGATAATAAAGTTTCTAATCGTTCTGCAATAATTTGCAATTCTTTAACAACGTCTTGATCCCACTCAAAGCTCGCTCGGTTCTCATACCGACGCGCCCAAGTAGCGCTAGATTGTAATGACAAGATCCAATCGGGAATCATAATACTCCCCCTCATCGTGTATACAAGCTGAGAGATTTCAAAGAGGCTTTTAACCCCTCAGCGTCCAGCAACTTGCCAAGATAATCCTCTGTATCTTGCCGCTCATCGTCTGCTTCTTGCGCTTCGCACAACTCTAAAGATACTCTATCCAAAAGTTTTACTGCTTCCTCTAGCTCGGTAATGTCTACCGAATCGGCTGGGTAATAGCCGCGCCTAACTTGATCATGCAAGATTGTTGCAAAATGCTCTAGCGAGTCTGCTAGTTTTTCTATGTGTACCATTTCCTTCTCCTTGTTGAAATTTCTTACGCTGATGTGTACATCCTAAATTATTTATCTTTTAATGTAAACGCTTTTTTTTACATCAAAAACAATATATGCTTTAGCTCAGGAGATACGGATGAATCAGAGAAGTACAGAAGATTGTGAAATGCGGCTTGCGTTCTTTTTAGAAGAAAGTGGTATGAGCAATTCAGACCTCGCGAGACTTGTAGGCGGCTCTCGTCAGTTGATTAACAACTGGATAAACAGGGAAGGGGTCTGGGTAATATGCACGCCAAAGCATGAGATTAAGCGTATTGAAAAGCGCGGCACTAAACTGCTTTGGGATATAAGCTAGGCAAGAAGAAGCCCCCGCAGGGGCTTTATAATAAGGAGAAGGAGAGATATGCGGTCAAACGATAACCCACCTTGGTTTCGATTATACAGCGAAATCGTGGACAACTACAAGATAAGGTGTCTTACCTTTGAGGACAGGTGGCACTACGTTGCTATCATGGCTTGTAAGAATCAAGGCATAATGAAGGGCAGTGGAGAGCTGCTTGAAAGGGCTTTAAGCGTTAAGCTAGGGCTGTCATTTACTGAGCTAGATGATCTAAAAGGCCGCCTTTTAGCTGTCAACCTGATCGACAAAAACTTTACTCCAATTAGTTGGGATGACCGGCAGTTTAGGTCTGACAGCAGTAAAGAGCGAGTTGCAAAATACAGGGAAAAGCAAAGGTTTAGCAAGGGTGTAACGGCCAACAAAAGTTACAAAGCTGTTACTGTAACCGCCCAATATACAGATACAGATACAGATACATATCAAGATGAAGAGAAAGAAAGGTTGAAACAAGTCTTTAAGCGCGTAACCGCGCTAGGGGTAGACAAGCAACTTTGGACTGAATTTTTAAAAACAAGAACAAAATTAAAAGCAACAAACACCAGCAGGGCGCTGGCTACTTTGGCAAAAAGAGCAGAAGAATTTTCCGACAGTGGGGAAGATGTTAAACAATTATTCGAGGAGGCAAATAGCAATGGATGGAAGACAATATACGAGCGCAAGAATCGCCAGCAGCGTAAACACAGCGCGACAAAGATCGCCACAAGTACGGACTGGTGAGATTCTAGAAAAGTCTGAGATAAACCAGTTGTTTGGAATTATGCGTCTGAACTACCCGTCATTTTTGAACGACACAACTGATGACGACATTTCATCAACAAAAAAAATGTGGTGGTCTTACCTAAAAGACTACGATGCAGGTTTAATCCGTAGAGCTAATAACGAGCTTGTGAGCCGTTTTAAGAAGTTTGCGCCAACGTTAGGAGAGTATAAAGAGCTAGTCGAAGACCTTAAATCGGAGCCAGCGTTTAGGCCGCATAAAGACACCAACCTTTGCGGCATTTGCAGGTCGTATTCTTTTACTAGGCACCATCATGATGTATGCATTACTGGCGAAAGGTCGTTATACGAAGTTACGGATCAGCAGATAGCCGAAACAAAAAAAATGTTTGCGGGGTTAAGATGAGAAAGCAGCTTGTTGACCTGGGCAAAGAAAGATTAAAAGCCTTAGCATCACAAGGTAATGTCGGGCCTTTATTGGCATCAGAAATACACTTAGTGCTCAGAGATAGCTCAGATAAAAATAGTCTATTCAATTTGCTGCAAGAAATGGAGTTGGAGTACCCGATTGACGTTTTAATTAAAAGAGCATCAAAAGACCGAACATCGGCGCAAAATAACACGCAACATCAATGGTACAGAGACGCTGAAGCGCAAGGCGATCAAAAGGCATGGGAATACAAAGCCTATTGCAAACTTCATTTTGGCGTGCCGATATTGCGTAGAGACAGTTTAGCGTATCGACAAAAATACGATTTAATTTTAAAGGGATTGCCGTATGAGCATAAACTGCAATTAATGGCAGAGCCACACCCCTATCCAGTTACGTCAGCAATGAACGTAGCGCAAAAAGGAGCATTTTTAGATGAAGTCAAAAGACATTTCCAAGAGCTTGGTTTTTTGCTAACCGACCCGAAGGGCTGGGACAAATAGATGCCTAAAAAATGCAAAGTATGCAAAGAGTCATTTGTACCGACTTTTAGCAGTTTTCAGAAAACGTGCAATAGCGTGGAATGTTTGGTTGACTTTGGTAAATTAGAAGCAACAAGGTTAAATAAAGGGGAAATTAGGCAGGCTAAGAAAAAGGCAAGAGACAATGACAAACAGCATTGGTTAAAACGGGTTCAGGTTGAGTTTAACAAATACATCCGCAACAGAGATCACAACGACCCTTGCATAAGCTGCAAGCGCTACCATACCGGGCAATATCACGCAGGTCACTATATGAGCGTAGGCGGTCATTCCGCAGCGCTTAGATACAACGAGGATAATTGTCACAAACAATGTTCGGTTTGCAATAATTGGCGGAGTGGTAATTTGTCAGAATATCGGTCAAACTTGTTGATAAAGATAGGGTTAGAGCGGGTTGAGTGGTTAGAGGGGCCGCATGAGCCAAAAAAATATACCGTTGAGGAGTTAAAATCGATGCTAACTCATTATCAAAAGTTGAATAAGCAATGGGCACAATCACAGTCTTAGATCCTCATGCTGAGGAAATAAGAATTGTTTTGCTGCGTTTGCTCGCTGAATGTGAAGCTGGCGAATTGATGGGCGCGGTCATTGTTACAGAAAAGCACGACGGCTACGATTGCGATATGCCCGGTACTTTTTCAATCGAGCCCGAGTGCATAGCTGCGATTACTGGCAGGCTTCAAATCGCGGCTTACACGTTTTATCAAATGGCGTGGCACGATGAGTAACAAATACATAACAAGGCCCGAGCACTTAGATTTCTGCAACACTGACTACCAGCGTCAAATAATTGAAATGACGTTGAGCGGGATGAATCAGACCGAGATTGCTAAAGAATTAGGCAAAGATTCGAAACGAATTCACAACGCACTTGCATCTGTTCACAATCGGGCAGCAATGCAAGGCGTGGCCCCCGCGCAAAATGTCAATCGCCAGACAGCTCCAGGATTTACCACCAAGCGCATCTCTACTGCCTATAACATGGACAACGAGATTGTTTTGCAATGGCACATTCAGGAACCAGAACGGCAAAAGCTGGAAGAATTAATCGCTCAATTTGTGGAGGGATTTAAAGATGAGGTCGCAGGAATACACGCTCCCGTTGACGCGCCCGCAGGCATTGATGACGATTATATGGTTGCTTATATTATTGGGGATCATCATCTTGGGATGCTTGCTCACCACAGCGAAACAATGGGTGAGGATTATGACGTCAAGATTTCGCAACGGCTGCTAGAAAATGCAGTTGATCGCCTGGTCAGTGTGGCACCAGCGGGTCGGGTCGGGGTATTGGTGAATCTTGGCGACTTCATGCACATCAACGACTCCACCAGCTCAACCCCGAATTCCAAGAACCTACTCGACAGCGATGGCCGATACTCTAAGACCATAAGGGCTGCCAGCAACGTCATAAAGCGTACTGTTTTGCGTATGCTTAAAAAACATCCCGAGGTCTGGCTTGTGAATGTCCGTGGCAATCATGATCCAGATGCGGCGTTGTGGCTGAACGAGGTCATGAGATTGTACTTTGAAGATGACCCGCGTGTTCACGTTTTCGATAACGCTAGCAAATTTATCTGGTGGCAGTGGGGCAAGAATTTGGTCGTGACGCATCACGGTGATCGGATTAAAATGTCTAACTTACATGGCTCAATCGTGTCAAATCTTAGGAAAGAATGGGGCGAAGCGGAGCACACATTTGTATGGACGGGCCACATTCATCACAAGAATCAGGAAGAATATGGCGGCGCATTGTTCGAAAGCTGGAACATCCTCGCACCCGCAGACGCGTGGCACGCTGGCTCTGGCTATGCCAGTTCTCGGAGTATGACATGCGTGATTCTTCACAAAGACTTCGGGGAAGAAGGACGATTAAAGGTAAACGTGGAGCGGATTAAATGAGCGCAATGGATCGTCAAATTTCTGGAAACCATTACAAGACCATGATGATCCAGCCCTTGGAATATGCGCTCGCCAATAATTTGGGGATCTGTGAGCATGCGGTGGTAAAATACATCTCTCGGTGGCGCGATAAGGGCGGCGTTGATGATCTGCGGAAAGCAATACACTACTGCGAAATACTGATTGAAAAAGAAACGGCTTCAAAAGATAAACCCAAAAAGCCGTCTTGGTAATTAAAGCAAGATTGCTCCGAGTACATAGCCAAACAGAAAAGCCACAATTATCGCCCCGCCTGTGTATTTTGGAACCATCAATTTATCTAGTTGTTTCTTGATCATTTTTTGCCTTCTAATTTTGTAATAATACGCTTAGCGGCTGGCCAATTTATGTCAAAACGGCGAGCGATGCGGTTTGTGCTCCATCCTATTGCCCTACGCTTGGCTACCTCAGATTCCAACTCGGTCATCGATGAGCAATTGCCTGTTGATGGTTTAGGGCCTTTTTTCATTGGTCTAGTTGATTGGGGATGGCGCTGCCAGTTCAAAGATTTTTTCATTGTTTCGCTACTCGTGTGTTTCACGTGAAACGTTGTGGTAGCTATCTCGGCGGCTTCTGGTCTGAAAAAAACCATCATGCTCTGGATAAAGGCGCATAAACTTTCTAGCGTAGTGACTGATCCAGCCGTCATCTATCTTGTAGGAGTCGTCTTTACCGGAGACCATAGTTTCCCATCTAACGCGATGAAAAACCGCCTTGGCAGAATAATACCGTCTGTGACGAGCTGCTATTAGGGCGAAGTGTGCGAAATTATCGAAGATTTCTGGATTTTCCAAATCAAACAATATGAAATTTGCTTTGCTCCACTTGCCGTTCATCTGTACTCCTTGCAGTCTGGGTTTAAGTTTTTGAAATCAGGCCAGTACCCATTGCAAACGTTGTACTGGTACTCTTTGGATATGCTGACCTCATGGCTATAGTCCATCGATGAGATCCAAAGCACAGCCGCGACTACTGCCACAGCGATGCAAATTTTGGTCAGGCGGTTCATTGGCACTCCTCAAATACATTGGAAAGGGCGATTTGCTTGGCAAGCTCAACCTCTGAGACTTGCATATATCCAGCCAGTTGGTCGGCTATGTCGGCGCATTGTTCGCACTTTTTACTGGAAGGGGCGGTGAGGGCAAGCTCCAGTGCAAGCACCAGAGCCTCAAAGTTATCGGAAAGTTCGTGGCTCATGCGCTGGCCCCTTGCTTCATGTCGTAATATTTGCCAATAAAGGTTTGGATGCTGCCGTCCCAAATTGTCGCAAATTCATGGGTAAAATTGATGCGCTTTTGAGCGAGTAAATGAGATCCCTGAATTGTGTAGCGGTATTCAGTATCGCCGTGAATCTCATGCGATGCGGTCATTTCGGCCTTATGATTCGTTCTAATAAAAGTGTTGATGTTGAAGATTGGCGCGCCGTCATTAAGGAAGTATTGCGCCGCGCCTTCCGGGTAGCCATCGTGGTGAATGTAAGCGGTATGGGTGCCAGACCACTGATTTTTGAACTGATAAGTTGCTCTTGTTGACATTTTACTCTCCGTTTTCTTAGCTGATGAGTACATACTAAAGTGTTTTTTTGCTAATGTAAACAAAAAGTTTTACCTATTATTAAAAGAATATCATGCTCCCCTGGGGAGTAAAAAATGTTGTATACTGGCTAGGTCTATGCCACAAGATACTTGACGATGATTGAACTGACTAGATTTGCGTTGCTGCCAGACAGAACGTTAGGGAAAGCTGTATATGCTGAGCATGTTTTTTGGACTATCGAAAAGCCTTGGAAAAATAACGAACCTTTCGTATCTTGCATACCAGAAGGCTTCTATCGACTTGGGCGCAGAAATTCGCCACGTTTCGGCCCCAACGTATGGGAGGTGCTGGAAGTGCCTTATCGCACTCACATTCTTATTCACGTTGCTAATACTGCTGCTGATGTCGTGGGCTGTATCGGGTTTGGCTCGAGCTTATACCGAGATCTTGGCGGGGTTGGAAGCAGTCGTAAAGCGATGCAAAAGTTTGAATTTGAAACGCAAGGCATCGAAGACGAGGAGCTAATAATTAAGCATGGTTTTATAATTTAAAAAAGGAGAGGTAATGTCGGAATTGGAGGTTAAATACGTATCAAGCAATGATTTAATCCCGTATGCTAATAACCCAAGAACGCACACTGATAATCAGGTTATTCAATTAGCTTCTAGCATCAAAGAATTTGGGTTCAATAACCCAATATTGATTGACGAAAGCAAAGTCGTTATTGCTGGACATGGCCGATTAGCCGCAGCAAAAAAATTAGGATTGGAAACTGTCCCAACGATAACACTGACAGGCCTAACTGATGCGCAGCGCAAAGCCTATGTGATAGCGGACAACAAGCTGACCGAAAATAGCCGTTGGGATTACGATCTGCTATCAATAGAAATTGAGCGGCTAAAAGAATTAGATTTTGAGCTTTCGGAATTGGGATTTAGCGAAGTTGAGTTGGATGGTATATTTAACTCAGAACCTGATATGGCTCTTTTAGCTGAATTAGAAGATGAAGAATTGGATAAATACGAAGGTAACGTAAAACGCGCAATTCAAATAGAATTTGAGAGCGAGCATTACGACGAAGCACAGGAGTTGATAAAGTTTTGGAGGGGAAATGAGGCTTATGTTGGATATATGATCATAGAGCACCTGCGCACAGAAAAGCGAAAGCTGTGATTGCTTTTATACCAACGAAAGGCAGGCCAGAAACCACCACCTACAAACTTTTGACAGGCAGCGGCTTTACGGTTTATCACTTTATAGAGCCAGCCCAGATTGCGAGCTATTGTGTTCCCAACAAGGTAGATATTGGTCGCAATGACGGCGGAATATCTTATGTCAGGAATTTTATGCTTGATTACGCCAAACGACAAGGTTTGAGGCATGTCTTAATACTAGATGATGATATCAATGCTTTTGGAACAGCAAAAAGCGGCAAAGCTATCAAACAGCCTAACGCTGATGCTTTGATAAAACCGTTCAACATCTTTAAAAAAGCTGATTTTGCTATTGGCGGGTTCAATTTGCGTCAGTTTGCGTGGAGTGAAAAAAAGTCATACAGAGTGAACACTGGCAAGGCTGAAGGCTGCATCCTATGTGATACCAGCAGGATAGATTGGCTCTACAAAGATGATACCAAGGAAGATAAAGATTTTGTGATGCAGTGCCTAGATAACCGGCAGAGCTTTATATTCTTTTGCCGCACTTTCTACAACACGCCAGCCATCGGGAGCAATAAGGGCGGTTTGAATGAACTGTATCAAGCAAAGCGTGATGCTGTATGGGCTAATAAGATAGCCCGCGATTGGCCTGAGCATTCTAAGCTAATAACCCAATACGGGCGCAATGATGTAAGGCTTGATTATAAGAAAAAAGCCCGTGACATGGGATTGCCAGTAATATGAAAGAATTAAAGCTGACCGAAGTCGCGCATAATCACAAGGTTGGCGACAAGGTTTCTTGCGTTCAACCTAACGTTATGGAAGATACGTTATTTACTTTTAACGGTCAAGCGATAGGGTTTTACATTAATGACCTGGTGGAGCATTCAAAAAAAGCCGCGCAATTGGCCGACATTGCAAATAATGAGCTCAGAAGCCCTAGAGTCCCCAAAACAGAAATGAGTAGAGGGCCACAGGGCAACAAGGCGCAAAAAGCTAAGCGAGCGTCAGAAGGAAAAAACCTAGTCACGCAGTTTTCAGTTATCCTAGGTGGTGTGCCGCCGAAGCCACAAATGAGAAGGCCATATCCGACGATTTCCAGCGTTCACTCAGTGAAAACCGCTAGAGCGTTTATTAAGGCGATGCTTTTGCTTTGCAGGGAAAGCCAGCAGATTATCGCTAAGGTGATGCCTGAGCAGTACGATAAACAAAAACGGCTGATTGCTGAAAATGCTCCGGAAAAATACAGATTTGGAGATTTATTCACGAGCTCTATCAGTAATTTCAACATTTCAGCCGATTATCATAAGGATAACGCCAACCTGAAAGGCGGCGTAAACGTGATAATTGCAAAGAGGAAAGATGCTAAAGGAGGTAACACGACAATCCCGTCATACGGAGCAACCGTAGATAGCTCCGACAACTCTATGCTCGTGTATCCAGCTTGGAGGGATTTGCATGGCGTAACCCCGATCCAACCAACAGGCGAAGGGGGATACAGGAATACACTGGTTTTTTATCCGCTCAAAGCGTTTAAGGGTCTAAATTAATGGCAAGACCGTTGAAGAACATAGACTGGCAACAAGTTGATCAAATGTGCGCGCTACATTGTACTGGCGAAGAACAAGCGGCAATATTGGATATTAGTTATGACACCTTAAACAGGGCTTGCAAGCGAGAATATAAAGTTAGTTTTGCGGAGTATTTCAAGCAAAAGGCCAGCAGCGGCAAAATGAGCCTAAGACGCAAGCAATACACCACCGCGATGGACGGGAATACAACGATGTTGGTGTGGTTGGGGAAGAACTGGTTAGGACAACGGGATCAGCCAGAATCGGAACCTGTAGACTTGCAGCCAATCGTGATACAAAGAGCCGATGAAGCTAACCAAACCACAGGATGACATTTTTTTCAATGACTCGCGGTTCAGAGTCGTCGTGGCGGGTCGTCGGTTTGGTAAAACCTTTTTATCAACCTATGAGCTGCTAAAGCACGCGCTGCAAGGCAACTCTCGCAATTGTTGGTATGTTGCGCCAACCTATAAAGCAGCAAAAGAAATTGCTTGGAACATGCTGGTCGATGCTATACCTGATGGCTATATAACCAAAAAAAACGAAACGGCTCTAAGCATCAACCTGCGCAACGGATCTACGATAAGCCTTAAAGGAGCAGAGCAGCCTGACAATCTTCGAGGTCGGGCATTGGATTTTTGCGTATTAGACGAGTTTGCTGATATGCGGCCAGAGGCGTGGTTTGAAGTAATAAGGCCAAGTTTAAGCGACCGCCAAGGTTCTGCCGTTTTTATTGGGACGCCGCGTGGCAGAAATCATTTCTATGACTTATGGGCCAAAGGCAAAGACGGCGCTGCCGATTGGTCCAGTTTTCAGTATACGACCCTAAATGGCGGGAACGTGCCTTCAAAAGAGATTGAAGCTGCGAGAAGCGATCTTGACGAGCGAACCTTTAAGCAAGAATATGAGGCTGAATTTGTTACCTATCAGGGGCTAATATATTACGGCTTTAGCCGCGAAGACTCTGTATTGGATATGCAAGATGATAATGGTACACTTCACATAGGTATGGATTTCAATCTTGATCCTATGTCGGCCGTTATCTGCGTGCGTAAAGGCGACAAGCTGTATGCAATAGA
>Ga0209534_10003625_pt1 | contig 14639 bp, 20 predicted proteins | sample COG_07_FD_184751 | JGI IMG/M metagenome (GOLD analysis project Ga0209534, IMG submission 184751) | Pelagic Microbial community sample from North Sea - COGITO 998_met_07 (SPAdes) (version 2) | ecosystem: Environmental > Aquatic > Marine > Neritic zone/Coastal water | place: Helgoland, sampling...
GTTGATTTCGTTGATTTCGTTGATTTCGTTGATTTCGTTGATTTCGTTGATTTCGTTGATTTCGTTGATTTCGTTGATTTCGTTGATTTCGTTGATTTCTTTGAAGTTATTTTTATTATATTTTTTGGAATACATTTTTTATCAAACCATTCGCATGGGCGTTTTAATTGTCCGTTTGATGCTGATGCATCCCATATCCAATGTTCTTCACATTCAGCTTCAGTATCATAATCTACACATTGCATTATATTATTAACAAACAAAAAATTAGTTAAAGATATCATTTAATTTTAACACCTTGTGCACAGGATGTTTTAATAATGATTATAAAGAATTAGAATGGTAAGCTAATTAATTTATTATTTAATTATTTATAAGGCTCTTAAATCATAGATTACATTCATTTTGTCTTTTACTTGATCTATATATTTTTGTTGATACTCACGCGTCATATTATTCCACAAATAGATTGCCTTAATTATAATATAATCTGATTTTTTGTCTATTTTACTTATTCCTAACATTTTATTATCTATATTTAGAGATTTCTTTATCTTTTTCTTTTTATCGGTTAAAAATAATTCAAATGCCTTTTTATTAACACTATCATATGCCATTTAATTACTAAATATATTTTTAATTTTAATTTTATTTTTTAACAAAAGTAATTATAATACTAAATATTATTAATACTATTACTATTCCTAATAAAGTACACCATAAATACTTATTGTTTGTTTTTTTATCTATATGATCTGTATTTACTAATGGTGGATGAGAAATTGAAATGTTAGGAACCATAATTAGTAGATATTTATACTTTAACTTTTAAGCTTTTTTGTTTTTTATTTTTGGTCAACCTTTTTTTAAAAAAGGTTTTTGATCGAAACTTTTTCTAAAAAGTTTCTTCTAAAAAGTTTTTCATTTAAAAAGAAGATGATAATATTTATTTAAGATGGATATAAATAAACAACTATTAATAAATAATGAAGAGAACCATATTGTGTTAAGACGTAAAACATGTAAAGATAAAGCTAAATCAGCATTACATAATTTAACACTATTTCTTATACTATTATTGAATATAGCGAATTTAATATATGTAGTTAGAATAAATTATATACTAAATATAGTTGCACCATATACACCAAGAATACATGAATTAGTTGATATGGCATGTAATATAGTTAATTGTAGTTCGAGTTAGTTGATAATAATTTAATTAATTGTTTCCATTATTTTACTTGTTACCAAATAAGGATCCATATTTGATCCAGGCCGCCTATCTTCAAAATAACCACATTCATTTTTAAGTGTATCAGTAGGAATTCTAATAGATGACCCCCTTGAACCAACACCTATACTAAAATTAGTGTAACTTGATGTTTCACAAGTCCCGGTCATACGTAAATTATTTCCATGACCATAGATTTCCATATGTTCGCTATGTTTAGCTTTTAGACTTTGTATTGCTTTATTAATGACTTCTAATCCAGTCATTTTACATGATTCATTATATTTATTTCGCATTTCTAGGGTACTAAAATTTGTATGACATCCTGAACCATTTACGTCACCTTTAATTGGTTTTGGGCTAAAATCAATTGTTACATTATACTCTTCAGCTATTCTTAGTAAAATATACCTTGAAATCCACACTTGGTCTCCAGCATGAATTCCTTCAACAGGACCAATTTGATATTCCCATTGACCTTCTGCTACTTCGGCATTTATTCCAGAAATGGTTAATTCGGCATGTAAACAGGCATCAAGCAATTCATCCATTATAATACGGCTTTTAGAGTTTAATCCAACACCACAATAATGTAATCCTCTTTGATCTAAATCTTTAATTTCTAGCATTGTTTTTGTATCATTATCAATCATAAAAAATTCTTGTTCGATGCCATACCATGGCTTTTGCTCTCTGTACAAATCAAAAATTTTATTAGCGGTCATCCTATGACTGTTATTTAACGGATTATTTTCAGTATCGTATGTATCACACAATACTAAATAACTATAATCATTCATTCTAAATGGACATTTGTATAATACACATGGGTTCAAAATTATTTCCGAATTAGAACCGAATGCTTGCTTTGTTGAAGACCCATCATAATTCCATTTTGGAATACTATTAATAGTTATTCGTTTATATTCTTTCATATCTTCTTTTAAAGTAATTACTCTCGTTTTAGACCGCATGGTTGAATCCCCATCTAGCCAAACATATTCTAGCACATATTTATTCATTTTGAGTAAATATATTTATCTAATTGGTTTTAAATGATTATAACTTAATTATTTTAACATTGCTTTGGTTTATTATAATCCATACTAAATTATCATTTTTATAATCATTAATGTATTTAATTTCTTTTATTCCAGCGGCCAATAATATTTTAGTACAATTTAAACATGGATAATGTGTAATAAACGCGGTTGCACCATCACAACTAACAGTTCGTTTGGCACAATCTGCTATAGTATTTTGTTCAGCATGGACTGTGGCTTGTTCATGGTTATCTCGCACAATAGATTTATGGGGACATCCTGGTAGAAATCCATTATACCCTTGTGCTATAATCCTATTGTCTTTCACTAATATACACCCTACATTTAATCTTTCACACGAAGAACGTTTAGCTGTCACTGATACAATCTCTTTAAAGTACTCGTCCCAAGTGGGTCTTTTGCTAGATGTCATTATTATTAGTTGATATTAATTTTTTTAAATACTTTTATCTTATGTTGAAAATATATACTATAAAAATTGAATTAAGTAATTAATACTCTATTTAATGTAATGAATTATACCTATAACGATAATGAAAAAACTGAATCGTATGTTTATGTGCTTGTAATTGTAGCACCTATATTATTCTTATATCTTTTACAAAAATGTTTGCTATATACAGGAACATTTTGTCTCCGAGGAAGTTGTAAATTAGATAATAAAATAGATGTTGTTTAAACTATTATAATATAAGCATTTGACAAAATTGAAACTTTAAATTTCTTTATTTATTGTGACAGTTCTACATTCCTGCTCTTTACTAACAACATGCCAAGCATTCCATTTTACAACGATAATTTTAGTGGTTCAGGCAGTGGTTCAATTATTACTGGAAGATACATAGATGAATTTGTATATAATGAAGGTAATAGTACTGATGATGATGATGAAAGTAATGCTAATTCATTAATATTTCTGTTGATACCATTAGGGCCATTAATATTATTATTTATTGCAATGGTGGGGATAAATTCGTGTAATCTATATGATTTTCTATGTGAAAAATGTAAAAATTACAAAAGTAAATATAAAGTATGGAAAGAATCTAAGAACGCACCAATATTTAATGGAACCCTTAGTGCTAAATATATTACTACACTGAATACTAATAATCATTCAAAAATTGATAAAAAAGAGCAACTTGATTGTTCTATTTGTTTAGAACCAATAAATTTAGAAAAATTTAAATTAAAGAAAAATGATTTAGTATTTCTTGGATGTGGTCATGTATATCATAAAGACTGTCTCCAATCATGGGTCAAATCCCAAATTAAAAATATTGACAAACCCAATTGCCCTATGTGTAGAACAATGATTGTAGATTATTGCAAGAAAGATTATATTAATTATGATAGTGATAATAGTGATCACAGTTATGGTAGTGAATGGGATTAAATGTTATTGAATTTTTTTTACATTCTTCTAGATCTTCTTCCTCGTCTTCGTCTAAGACTTCTCCGTTTTCTAAGACTACTCCGTTTTCTAAGACTTCTGTTTCGTTTTTGGGTTCTTCGTCCGCTTCGTCTTCGGCTTCTTCTTGAACGCATTCTACGGCCACCACCCATTTTGACTACTTTAGATAATATTACTGCTTGATGGTCAAATGGATAATTTTTATTAGGTATTCTATTAGCGTTGAAGGTTTCTTGGGTATCTTCTGTATATTTTCCTTTTTTGTCTATTTTCATTGCTAAAAGCTCAATATTCTAATTAATTGTTATTAATACCACCAACATTTAATAATGCTATACTATTCATATTTTTATAATATAAGCATAGAAAAAAAAATAAATATATTAATAATTTAATGAAATTAATTATTTTAATTATACTAATAATTATTTTTGTATTTTATATTAAAAGTTTGCCAAAGTTAGATACATTCCAATCTATGACAACTTCATCAAGTATTAAGAATATAGTAATTCACATTGTTAATTATGACAATGTAACTAATTATATTGATTATGATTATTTTAACAATCATATTTTACGATTCATAAATAGTAACAAAACCAACAAATACATCCTTAAAGAAATTATTAATGTAGATTACAAAAATAATTTATACAACGCATATCAGCATGTTTCTAATAAACCAACGCAAACTGCTCTTAATAATCCATCAACTAAAATCAAAGAATTTGTTGAAAATGATATAGACTTTTTAAAAAAAAACGCCGGTTCTGAAGATTCTAAAGATCCCTATAATTGGATATTACTCAATATGTTAGATAAACGCAATCTTGATGGAAATCATATAAATATCATAGTCCTTCCTAAATTAAATGCTGTTGAAATAAAGCATAATTGCATTGTTACCAGTTTATATGATAATGATGGTAATAAAACATATCCATCCTATCCATCAGATTTGCCATCTGATTTCAAACAGATTTATGATGCCAATATTAAACGAATATATACAATGTCAAGTAAAAAACCTGATAGAACAGACGAAAGAAGTGGTACACAATCAGAAATATTAAATAAACAAGTAGAATATAAAAAGATAAAAAATGCTTTGAATGAAATTTATGATTCTCCAGAGTATATAAAAGCTAATTCAGAATATGAAGCCAATTGGAACAAAATAAAAGAACTACAAAATATAGATTACAATTCATTAACCGAATTAAACCAATTTCCAGATTACATTAACCGAGATAAAATAGTTTATGAAACTACTTGTGATGAAGAAGGAAAAGAGTGTCATGAATCAAAATCATACTGTGATACTCAATGCCAAAGAGAAAAAATAAAAGATAAAGTTAAAGAAACTAATAATGATGAAATTGAAACATTAGAAAATGAAAATAAAGCTTTATTACAAAAATTAAAAAAAATAATTATAGATTTTGAACATAAACCTGAACCAGAAGATAACTTTAATGATATAGAAGATTATAAAAGAACCCTAACAGGATTAGATACAGAAATAGGTGAATTATATAGTGAACTTGAAAAACAAAAACCAGATTGTAATGCAATTAAACAAATCCAAAATATTTCTAAAATCCAAAACAATTGGAAACAATATTATATCAACTCAGGACATTTATCAGATTTAAAGGGAAAATTAAAATCACTAAATACAGATGGATTTGTATATTCAGATATTACTAAAGCATGTGCTCCTACTCATACAACTTGTGAAGAAAGCTTAGATTATACATATAAACCTGGTCCATTGCCTACAACCACTCCTAATAAAACAGATATATCTATACCTAATTTAGATAGTTCAATACCAACATTAGGAGCTTTGTATTCATCAAATGTTAAAGAAGGAGTAAAGTCATGTAAGTCAGGACTAAATAATTTAACTAATAAAGGTTTAGCATATATAAATAGTAGTGATTACTACTTAAATACATTTAAAGATTCATATATATAAGTATGAGCGATATACGAAAATACTTTAATATTATTCCATCTCCATCTCATAGTGAGAATTCTAAAAAATCAATTAATCCAATTAATTCAATTAATCCAAAAGGTAGTGTCAATATTTTTACAGATGGTTCATCACTAAATAATGGACAAAAAAATAAGTATCACGCTGGAGGTATGGGGGTATATATAGAAGATACTGAAGAATGCATAAGCGAAAAACTTGAAGGAAAGATAACAAATAATATAGCAGAACTTAAAGCTTGTATTATTGGAATAAATACTATTATTAAAAGAGATCCAATACCGCATATAAATATTTATAGTGATAGTGAATATGTAGTGAATTCAATAACAAAATGGGCTATAAATTGGTCAAAAAACAATTGGCAAAAATACGACAAATTTAAAAAGAAGAAATGCGATGTTAAAAATAAAGAACTTATGGTTGAATTGTACAATCTTTACAACACATATTCAATAGAATTTATACATACAAAAGCTCATGGTCACGAACCAAAAGATAAAAATTCAAAACTATATAAAATATGGTATGGAAATCATATGGCCGATAAATTGGCTGTGAGTGCCAGTAAATCTAATGAAGTTAATTAATGTTAATTAGTGTAATTATCTACATTATCCTAATGAATCTAATTAGTGTAATTATCTACATTATCCTAATGAATCTAATTAGTGTAATTATCTACATTATCCTAATGAATCTAATTAGTGTAATTATCTACATTATCCTAATGAATCTAATTAGTGTAAGCATGAGGTTCAAATATCATATCATCACGTTCGCCTCTGCTTTTAAATTCAAGTTCAAATATAATTCTATTTGTGGCAGTGTTTCCCACATGAAATGTTTGGCCATCAGTTTCAGAATTTCCATTATCCTGATTTGTGACAGTTATATTTAAATTACTAAGTTTTTCAGGATTAATTGTTGTAATATAATTATCTTCTGAACCATAATTAACGTTTAATACAACATCTGCACCTCCTGTAGAAGATGAATTAGAAATTGTAATTTTATTTCTCATATTTGTATTATTAGAAAAATTTCTAATATTAAATTCTTCAATATCAATTACGATATATTGACAATTTGTATTTGCGGCTATTCCTCTTATAGTAATAGAGCGTAAATATACATCACATAATTTATCTATTCTCACAGTATCTTGTAAGTCTACACGATATTTATGCCAATATTTATTACTTGTAGCACTATTATTTGTTACAGTATCAGTTAAAGATAATACACCACTACTATTACCAATTCCACTATCAATAGTAATAATTTTTTTATCAATTCTTTCGCTACCAGCCCCTGTATTTTGATAAATTAATGGTTGAACTGGCGCCTCTTCGCCAACAGGTGTTATAAGATTGGGCAAATATTCTTCGCCTTCATAAGAATCTAATTTATTTGCAGTGCTGAGATCTTTTTGTTTAAAAATAACTGATGTAAGCATATCACTTACATCACTATTTGTATAAGAGTCATATGCTGATTGTGTAGGGTCCGCCAGCTTATTTTCTTCCAATTTTTCTTCTAAAATTTTTTCAAAGGCCATTTTATTAGAACTTAAAGCAATTGTAACATCATTATTTGTCGAAACACTACCTGAAGGCTCTGAAGGATCATGGGCTGAATCTGGAATTGTCATAGTTGGTTGAGGAAAAAAATTATTATTGTCTGAAGAAATTATTTTTTTAAAATTATCTTTGATTTTCTTATTAGCTTCTTTTAATTGGTTGTTAAAACTATCAAAATCATTTAAAAATTCCTCATTATTATTAATTGTTATTGTATTATTATCATTTAATATACTGCTATCATTTGAAGTTGATGGATTTGATGGTTCATGTTTAGATTTTTTCTTACGGCGCTTATTTGACTTCTTTTTCTTAGATTCTATTAATAGATTATTAGGATCTAATAATGTAGATTCTATTAATCCACTATTAGATGATTTGACATTAATATTTTGATTTGTTCTTTTTGTTTTTATATCATGTGTTAAAAAATCAATTGATTTATTTAATACAATATCGTTAAATTCATTTACCATAATACTTTGATACACTTCATTATTATTTATGCTATTAAATATAGTTTTTGTTAATTTTTTTATTATTTTTCTGTAATTGCCATAACTATCTAAATTATAGTTGTGATTTTTTACAAAGTAGGCATTTATATATTCATAAATATTTTCAACATTATCTTTAGAAATAAAAGAATTATCCATTATTAATATATTTAATATATTTAATATATTTAATATATTTTTTAAATAAACTTTTATAAAAAGTTTAGAGCAAAAAAAAATAAAGTATTTGGTAAAACTTTTTAAGAAAAAGGTTTTATTTGTGCTTCTTCAAGAATAATCCTAATATAATTTTACCGTTAGCTTGACTTTGTAAGAGAGACAACGTGCTTATTTTAAGACTGTATAATTTAATAGTTAATGAAGATATTTCCATTGGATTAATTGTACATATATAGTTTGATTTTAATTTAATATTGTAACAAGTGGCGTCGGTTATTCCATTTGCTCCATCACCTGCAGTATCAGTTTTCCCATAACTATCATTAGGAATAATATATTTATCTTTTAAATCATTATTGTTTGATGATGTTTTTATATTTAACTCGTCTATTTGAAGAGCAAAACAATTTACCGCTTCCAAATGATCTGTATCATCATCTGTATTTTGTAAATTAATAAATTCTAAAAATACATCACATGGTTTATCTACAACCAACGGTTCAATTAAATTAGCTGTAAATGATATATCTTCGCTATCATTTGTAAAATGATTCTCTAAAACTAACAAATGAGCTGGAATTCTATTATATTTTTTGGTAGATTGGTATAGTTCTTTTCCCGCCATCTTAATATTATTATTGATTGTATCAGCCTTGTATTCTTCTTTTAAATTCTCTATATTTGAATCATATTCTGGGAGTTTATTTTGTTCAGATTTGTCTATTATATTCATTTTAAGATTATTAACATTTTGGTATGCAGCATCTATATTATCAATAGTATCTCCATTGGCCATAGGATCACTCTCTAGATAGTTATTACTAAGTTTTCCTAAAGAAGTTTGGTCAAAATTATTAGTTGGACTATCTTTATTATTTTCGTAAAGTTGTTGAAGAAAATTGTTATCAATTTCTACATTTTGATTATTAACATTTTGCAGTTGTTCATTATTGCGTACATTTTCTAAACTAGTTGATTGTTGAAATTCATTCATGTTATTATTTTGTGATGCATAATTGCGTTCATTTTTCATCTCTTGCATTTTCTTCATAAAATCTATTTTTTCTTCATCATTCGTATTTTGTCCTATAATTTCATTAACAGATTTAATTTTATCAGGTTTAGCTCTATTATCATTATTATAATTTCTCTCTTCCTGAAATTCGTTCATTCTGCTTGTATAATCTATTTTTTCTCCATTACGCGAAGAAATACCTGCTATATTATTGACTACATTATTTGGTTGATATTGAAAATTAGGCATTTGTTCTTGTCCAGCCAAAGTTAAATGTGAAAAATCATTTTTGGATTGTCTATTGCTATTGCTATTGCCGAACCCTGATGTAACCGGCCTTTCCGAAATTGATATAGATTTTTGGTCTAAAAATCGTGAATTATTTCCACCATGTTCTTTTTGGACTTGCTTTATGATAAATGGAACACACTTGTCTATAACTAAATTATTTAAGTATTCTTTTGAAACCCGTTTGTTCATATTTTTTTCATGGACAGTTTGAACTAATTTTTTAAAAATATTAATATATTTATTATTCTTAGAAATATCACGATTTGTCTTTTGTTTTATATCATTAAAGACAAAGTTAATTAAGTATTTAAAATTTTCAGTATCAAGAAAATTATTATTCATTATAATAATGTAGATATTAAAAAATAAAATGTTAAACTCAAACATTATTTTTATTAATAAAATAACGTTCACGATTATCAAACATATCATCATCTTTAACAATAATGTTTGATATATCGTCAAAAGGGTCATCTTTCAACAATCTTTCAATAAAATTTATGCTGTAAACGCCACATTCAGAATTTTTATATTGATGTCTATTTTTATTTATATTAAATTTGATATCTTTGTTAAGTTTTTTACCTTGTTCTTGAAGTCTTTTTACTAATGATTTTATCTCTTTTGTTTCATTATAACCATAAGAATCAAAATAATAAATATTATCTTTATCGAAATCACAAAATAAACTCACCCAATGGGAACCATCTTGGTCATGATTATCTAAATTTAATACAATTCCCACTTTAGTTTTACCTCTACTTAATAACCGTTTAATATTAATACTACATAATTCATCAATAACACATGAGCCAAAACTTAATTTTTTATCAAAATCCATAGGAACTGCACCTACAAAATAAAAGTTATCGTATTTTTTCTCATATTGTTTCATAACATTATCTATATCATCTGTATTTAACCATTCTCTACTTTTTTCATACCATTTATTAGGCATTTTTGGTCTAAAATATTCTTTCTTTAAATAGCTCTTTTTATCTGTTAAGAATGATTGATTCGTCCAACAATAATCATTAGAACATTTACTCTTTAATTTTTCATTCATTTTTTTCCATAAATTATATTTACTATCATTTAAAGAATAGCGTATTTTATCCTTTTTATAATGAGAATTCCATGATCTAATAATATTTTTTAATGCACCTTTAGTAAAGCAAGTGAACGAATCAGCTGAACCTGGCGCGCATATACTTGGTTGTTTTTTTTTTGATTGTTTTTTTATTATTTTTTTTTTTGCTGTCTTCATTAATATAGTAAAAGAAAAAAAAATACTTTTAACAAAAAAGTAAAGGAAAAAAAACATTACATTTGTTAAAACTTTTTTAAAGTTTGGAAATGCTTACTTTAATTTATTTTTTAATCTTAAATCAACACTACTACATGTTCTACAATTATACACGTTTATTTAATCTTGTGTAGCATTTGCGACATATCATTTATCACAATTATATTTTTCTGCCAATTTTTTAAATTAGGCTCAATCATAATTATAAATTATATAAAAAATATTTAAATAGATTACAAATAATTTATAATATAATATGAGTAAAACCGGATATCAAAAAGTAGTAGATTTTAACACTTGTTTTGGGTCTCATGTGGCAACAGAATATGATAAACACTTATATTTTTCAAATCCAAATATAGTAAATCTTAAATATGGATTAGTTGACGAAGAAGTAAAAGAATTAGACGAAGCCTATATGGAAAATGACATTACTGAAATTATAGACGCATTGTGTGATATTAAATATGTGTTGTATGGAATGGCCGCTGCATTTGGAATAAATAGTGATGTTGAATTTAAAAAATACTTGAGACATACATGTGATAAATCTAATACAATTGATAATAGTGATTTTGTTATGGTAAAAAATCTTAACAATGATATTAATTATAATGTTAAAAACTATATTAATAACTCTAAAAATACAGAATTTAAAAAAAAAACTCATAAAATTATGAGTAATATTATATTGATAAATGCTAATTTAAAAAAAGCTAAAACTAATGCAAAGTTTGATATTATGTTACAAGAATTGAATGTACTATTATATCATGTAAATCTTATGGGAATTACTATAGGAGTAAATTTAGATGATGCTTTTAATATAGTCCACAGTTCAAATATGTCTAAAGTATGTCCATCGGAAGAGTTAGCAAAAGAAACTGTAGCATGGTATTTGGATAATGATGACCGATATAAAACACCAGATTATCGAGAATCAGACTATGGTTGGGTAGTATTTAATAAAGATACAGGTAAAATTCTTAAATCTATTAAGTATACTCCTGCTGATTTTTCATCATTGCTTTAATACATACTATGTTTTTAATCATCATATTCATATACCTCTTCGTCATCAAAGACAATAAGAATTGATTCATAACCTATATATTTATATGACATAAATCAGGTGGTAAATACATAGTTGTAAATTATATTGTAAATTATTTTTAAATTATGTTATATCAAATTTATAAAGAGTAAAACACGCAAAGTAAAGAAATTTGGTTTTAAATAATTATAAGCGTGTAAAAGAAAATTAAAAATTATATTAATATTAAATGCTATACTGGATATTTGATTTAGATCAAACCTTATATCAACTACCAAATAATGTTAATTTTAATTATAATTTATTAACTGAAGACCCACAATTAAATTATTTATTAGTTATGCTACCGTCACGGAAATTAATTTTTACAAACGGTACCTATAATCATGGTGTAACATGTTTAAATAAATTAGAAATAAGTACTAATTTTTCATCTATTGTTTCCCGTGATAAAATAAAAACATTAAAGCCTCAATATAATTCTTATATGCGGTGTATGGAAACAAATAATATAAAAAGTGAAGATAAATGTGTATTTTTTGATGATTTACCTGATAATTTAATAGCAGCAAAAAGTGTAGGTTGGATTACTGTATTAATAAATAAAAATAAATATATGGATAACAGTATTGATTTTTGGTTTCCCAATATTCATTTAGCACTTAATTTCTTTGTTTCGAGAATAAATATTAATTAGAATTATTTTTATTATATTTTTCTTTATTATCTTTTTCTTTATTATCTTTTTCTTTATTAAAGTTTGGATCAATAACTTTCATGTTGTATGGACCACGTTCGTCATAAGCACTATTAAACCAATTGACGCCAGGTTGAGCTGTGTAATTATTACCTAATCTATTTTCAGTTGGATATTGCTCGGTGGCGCCTGGTGGAGGTGGGGGATCACAACTTTTTAAAAGGACTTGCATAAAATACGTAGTGGTTGGGACAACTGGTTTTCCCATCCATGGAGAATTATTTGGAGGGCCACCATAAAGACCTTTATTTAATTGAGGTGGTGGAGCCGGAGTGTTAATATCGGTCCATCTTTGTGTAGGTGGAATATTTGTTTTTATATCAACCGGATAATCATTATCCTCATAACAACGTGAACATTTTTTACTCATATATATTAAATATATATTTTAATTTTATTAATTATTTAACACAGCATCAGTATTAGAATTGTTAATAAAATTATTTGAATTGAGTTCTTCACCATCAACTAAAACAGGTTCCATATTTTCATCAACCAAATTATTATTATTAACAACTAAATTTAGGTTCTGATTTCTAGCATTTTGTAATACTTCGTCTAAAGTTTCATTAAGATGGTTATTAATTTCGTTATTAAGATTATTGTAATTATTTGAAACATTATTCGCATTATTCGCATTTTTCGCATTATTCACATTATTCTTAACTAATTGTGGTGGAACATAATTTACATTGTTAACTGCTCTAAGTGGAACATTTACATTATTTACTTTTTCAAATGGTAGTTCATAATTATTTAAATTTTGTAATCTAAGATCAAAATCAACGTTATTACTTAAACTTAAATATACTAAAAATACAACACCACATAATATTAATACAAGCAACACAACATTTAATTCTTCCATTTATAATATATAATTAGAAATAAAATATTAAAGAATAATAATTTATTATAATTTATATGGACTACGATATAGTTTTGAGACAAGCAAAAGAATTGCTGAGTGATTATAAAGATTATACGAATAAAAAGAAATTTAAAAACCATACAGCACAATCTTTTGAAGCAGAAATGAACGGAAAATATGGTTATCTTAAAAAGAATGTTGTAACTATATTTAATTCTTGTCTTAAAGGTGATATGAATCTTAAAGTATTAACATACATGATAAATCAAGCAAAAGAATTAAAAAAAAACAATATTTCTAATCATGATGCCTCCGTAAATGTGGGTCAAATATTAGTTGATACATTTGTTAAACCTAATTTAGACAAAGACAAAGTTAATAAAACACAAGAATCAGTTAATGAAAGCGAAAATAAAAATGCTTAAAGTTAATTAAGTTTATTAAACTAAATGGAATCTCAAAATAACTCGGTTACAATTGCTGAAACATTTGGCTACTGTGGTGCAGCATGTTTAACACTAACATTAATACCACAAATATCACACACTATAAAAACAAAACGAGTAGCAGATATATCATATGGATTTATATCATTGCAAATAGTGACTTGCATTTTATTTCTTATTTACGGTATAATGCTTGTTGAAAAACCTATAATAATCGCAAATGGTACAGTTTTTGTACAACTCTTATTCTTTTTAGGATTAAAAATTAAATATAATTAAAAATAGCATCAAATGAAGATACAATTGGTATATTATATTTTATAGCTAGGTCTTGTAAACATTTTGTAACTAATTCCACTTTACACCATTCTAAATCATCTCTTTTAGAAACTCTTTTTTGATGTTCAATTGAATCTATAATAACAATTACATCGGCTTTTACTTCCCAAAATAAAGACCCTAATATATGCTTTCCTTCGTTTCTTAACTTTAGTAATTGTTTATCTATTATTAAATAATGGTATTTACGATGTGTATCGCATGGATTAGAATTTTCATAATCGCTTTTATGAAAATCCTTTAATACAATATCGGCATCCAGTATATTAAAATTTTTATTTTTATTATTTTTATCTTTTAGCCATGTTGTTTTACCTGAACCGGGTGGAGATAATATAATTGACATATATATTTTTATAATAAAATGTTTATAAGTATTTCAAACATAGTAGATGTTTACAAGTATTTCAAACATAGTAGATGTTTACAAGTATTTCAAACATAGTAGATGTTTATAAGTATTTCAAACATAGTAGATGTTTATAAGTATTTCAAACATAGTAGATGTTTATAAGTATTTCAAACATAGTAGATGTTTATAAGTATTTCAAACATAGTAGATGTTTATAAGTATTTCAAACAT
>Ga0209534_10003626_pt1 | contig 14631 bp, 8 predicted proteins | sample COG_07_FD_184751 | JGI IMG/M metagenome (GOLD analysis project Ga0209534, IMG submission 184751) | Pelagic Microbial community sample from North Sea - COGITO 998_met_07 (SPAdes) (version 2) | ecosystem: Environmental > Aquatic > Marine > Neritic zone/Coastal water | place: Helgoland, sampling...
TTTATTTTTTGTTAAAACTTTTTCCTAAAAAGTTTATTTTTTGTTAAAACTTTTTCCTAAAAAGTTTATTTTTTGTTAAAACTTTTTCCTAAAAAGTTTCTATCTACGTTGTGGCAAATTAGAATCATTAGTACGGTTTTGTTGCATCTTATCATAACTATTACTTAAAGAATTTTGTTTACCATCCATTGAATTATTAGAAGAGCCAACATTTTCTCCATTAGGAGTTTCTATTTTTTGTTCATCTCCTAAAAATGTAAAAGAGGATATAAATGGTTTATTTTCACTATCATCTATAGTTGAAAAACTTCCTCCATAACTATTATCACAAGCGCCATAATAAGCTTGAAGCTCTGTATCCTTAGGTTTGCTAATTTTTTCTTTAATCCAACCACTTATTGCTTCGTCAACGACTATTTTTTTATCATTAACTAAATATATTGTTGGAACAGCTTTAACAAATTGTGGTAATTGAATGTTATCATCATCTACACAAACATAAATAATATTATCATGAATAGGTGTTTTAGCTAATTGATTAATAATTTCCTTAGAATAAGAACAATAATTACTATAAAAAATTATATCTTTTTTCATATATTTTATTTTACTTTTTTTTTTTTATATTTTTATACTTACTTAAATAAAATTGAATTAATTAATTTATATATAAATTAATTATAATGAATACTAAATTTGATAATTTTGATAAATCTAAAAAAGATACAATTAATTTTGATGTTACTGATTGCAATACAAGTTTTGTTAATTCTTTAAGAAGATTAATTATTAGTGAAATTGAAACCGTTGGGTTTAGAACTGAAGAATATGAAAAATCAGATATTAAAGTAATTGAAAATAATTCGTCACTTCATAATGAATTTCTTCTTCATAGATTAGGATTAATACCTATTAATACCGAAGATATTGATTCATATGATCCATCTAAATATAAATTTATATTGAATGTTCAACATACAGGATCAGTACCAATTGTGGTTACAACTAAAGACATTAAAATAATGAATTTAGAAACTAATACTTATGAAAATAATGAATCCTTCTTTCCTAAAAATCATATAACAAATGATCATATTATTATAACTAAATTAAAGCCAACACCTGATGGAACAGGTGAAAAAATTCATATGGAAGGTAAATCATCTAAAGGAATTGGTAAAGAACATATTCGTTTTTCACCTGTATCTAATGTATGCTTTATCAATAAGGTTGATCCAAAAAGATTAGAAGAAGAATATAACACATATATTGCAGAATCAGGTGAAAGTGAATCACCTAAATTAAAATCTAAATTTATGATTGAAGAATCGGAAAGATGTTTTTATTTAGACTCTAATGGTGATGCTAATATATTTGAATTCACTATTGAAAGTTGTGGTGTTATGGCGCCTGAAACTATATTGCTTGAAGGAATTAAACAAATGGTTCTAAAAATTAAGAATTTTATGAGTGAATTTGAAAAATCAATGTCATCGCAAGAATCATCTATAGAAATCCGTGAATCTAAAGTATTAATGAAAGCATTTGATATAGTAATTGAAGGTGAAAATCATACATTAGGACATTTACTACAATCTCATATTAATAAACTCTTTAAAGAAAAAAATATTTTCGTTGGATACATGAATCCTCATCCTTTAGAAGAAAAAATTATATTTAGAATTAATGTTGAAACTATTAAAGGACTAAAAGATATTTTTACACAAACATGCGATGAATTAGTTAAACAATGTGATATTTTAAGCAATAGTGTACTAAAAGAATTTAAAAAAAAAATAGTATTTAAGCCTTCTTCTAAAAAAGTTCCTAAAGTTAAATCATCAGTACCTGAAGAAGACTCACCTTCTAATGCTAAAGTAGATAAAGGTAAAGGTAAAGGTAAAGCTAAATCATCATTACCTAAAGAAGATATTAATGTTGATACGGTTGATCTTAAAGATAATGGTGGAGGTCCAGCGTAAAATAATTAAGTTGACCTATATTTATAATTAATTACAAATAGTAATTTTGCTACAGGAAGATTTTTAATATAATTTATGACAGCTCTTTTATCTGTTATTTTTTTTGTTTGTTTAAAAGCTTCGTGTAATTCAATACATAAAGGTCTATATTCATAATCTATTTCTGTAACTTTTTGATACAGATGTATTCCATCACTATTTTTTCTAACTTTCCAATTTTGATAGAAATTAAATAGTTTAGTTGTTGTTTCATATAATTCTAGCCTGTAAGTTTCAAATACTGCAGCATCATCTGGAAAATAATTTAGATATTCTCTAATTGCGTTATTTTGTCTAAGTTCTAAATACATATATTTTTTACTTGAACTATTTCCCTTTAATTGTCTAACATGACTGTAATGTTGATTCCAAATTTTACTTTTTAAATAATTGAATTCTAAATTCTTAAGAATAACTCCTGGTTCATTATGTTTCATTCCATTAAGTATGTCATATACTTCAATATGCGATTTTACGGTATACTGATTTGGTATTTTAAAATCTAAATCTTTATTTGTATCTTTTAGCATGTGTTTTAACTCTTGTAAATTATAATTTACTATATTTTCTCCATCAATAGTAACACCATAAACTAATGTAATATCTGGTTTCTCATATTGTGTAACAATAGTATTTTCTGGATGTTGTAATACAAATGATAAATTCATGTTGTCGTCAATACTATCAAAGTTAGACAATTCAATTACTTCACTAAATAAAGCATTAAATGTTTTGTTACTGTAAAAATGACATAATGCATCGATACAACTCCGTGTTGCCATATACACTTTACCATCATATTTAAAAATATTAATCATTGTTCCTTCAATAAATTCTTCATAAATTGTTTTTTCAATAGGCACATTATTGAAAATATCTAATTTTTCTGCTTTAGGTGGAGGAACACACACAAGTTTATTAGTGTTTTTTTCTAAAATAAGACCTCTACATTTTTTTACATCTGGATCAATCATATCACAAACAGTTTTGTCATATTTTACTATAAATAAATTACCATATTCTTTAACAGATAATTTTTTATTTTCTAGAATTTTTTTAGTCTCTTCAAAATTAGTTATTTCATTTAGGCATTGTAAATAAGTCATATCCTCTTATTAAATAATAAATTAATTTATTTTTAAATCAATTTTTTATAAAATGTAAATGTTTTATATATCTAAAAAAAAATGTAATACTATTTTATATTTATGACATCTATAGAAAACTTTACATTAGATGATATAAATGAGAAAGACGAATTGTTAGAACTTATTGAAATACCTAAATTAAAACAAAATGGTGGATCTAGTGGATCATCTAATAGTGAAGAAGAAATGCCTGATCCCGAAAATACTAATAATAATAGTGAGGAAGAAATGCCTGATCCCGAAAATACTAATAATAATAGTGAGGAAGAAATGCCTGATCCCGAAAATACTAATAATAATAGTAATAATAATAGTAATGATAATATTGAATCTGCAATTATGGGGGATGACGAATTAAATATTCCTGATCCAAATACTAAAGGTAAAGAGGCTATTTCTAATAATGAAGAATATCTCAATGAAAATAATAATAGTAATAATGATTTTGATTTTGAAATAGAGGGTGATATTGAGAATAATGCGACAATTAATAAAGTTGTTATATTAGAAGAAACAATTATTCCAGAAGAAAGAGTCATATCTAATGATTTAGATCAGCGCGATGATTATATTAATGAAGCAGTAAAATTATTTCCAGAAAAGGATAGAAATAAGACATTTATTTTGAGAAAAATAAATAATAGTGTTAAATTTTTTGAAGAATTGAAGTATACACATTCTAATATTAAAAATAATGAAATTAAAGAGCATAAACTTAAAGGTAATAATTATACTGCTAATTTAGATGATTATATAAATGGTAATTTTTCAAATGATTATTTGATACCAATTGTAAATGAAAAGAAAAATCTATACAAAGTTAAAGAAACTGAAGAAAATATATTACAAGGAGACGATTTAGATGAAATTGATGATGGATATATTATAAAAAAAACGAATGAAGAAGATATTGTAAAACAAATCGGTTTAAGAAATAAATATAGAAAAACTGAAGCACGTATTAATTATTCTTATAGCAATGAAATAAATGAATTGAATGATTCGATGGGAAATTATTATACTAATAGCTCTAATAATACATATAAAATAAATGTAAAAAATGATATTGATGTATTAACACACAATTCTTTAACTCTATCAAATAATAAATATAAAGTGTCACAATATAAACATAGAATATTAGGTCCAACTAAATTTAATTTATTTGATGATGATGAATATTTAGTTAAAGGTAGCGATATTAGTATTTCAGGATTTTTGTGTAAGCCACAGCAATCACAACATATACATAATCTGAATAAACATCATTTAATGGATGTAGCTAATAGTTCTTATCAACAAAAAGATTTATTGAAAAATTTAAATACATTAGAAATACAATATGCAAATTCTGAAATCAAAGTCGGTAATTTAGTCAGAATAATTAATTTTAAATCATTTGAAAAAGAACATTTTGGAGTTTTAGGAACTATAGAAACTATAGATGAAGTAAACTATACTATAAAACCTGTTTCAGCTCCAGACCAAGACCCAGATTCTATTGAAAATGTAGAAATAGTTAAAGATGATTTTACAGTTGTATTCAACTCAAATGATGGAAATAGACATTGTGCTACATTATATGATAACATTTATAGAGCTTATTTATTTAGTGAAAAAGATTCTAAGATAAATAAGAAAATTTATAGTGATTTAATTAAAAGTATTATTCCATCTACCGCCGAAGTAATAAATAAAATAAAACGAAGTTATAATGGAAATAATTTAAATGAAATAGCCAATCAGTTAAAATACTATAATTTATCTATACATGATATAACAGATGAATTATTTTTATCATTAAGAGAAATTTTGTACAAGAATAATAGTAATTTAATTAGTGAATCTATTAAAAATGATGCACGATTTAAAACATTTTTAAAAAAAGGGGATAATAAAGTTATGAAAAATTTTGAATTTATATCAAATAATTCTCTTAAACAATACGAAGGATTATATGGACCATATCCTTATTTTAAATTAGATATTGATAGTGTCGAAACACGTTTAAAATGGTTAAAATCACAACCTGATTATGGTGAATTCTATTTTAAAAATATTGTTAAAAAAATACAAGACAAGATAGATATTAATATGGATTCTATAGTTGAAGAACTAAAAACAAAAACAGATACATTATTAACTCATAAAACACAATTAGAAAAATCTATAGAGAAAGAAAAAGAAAAATTAGTAGCAGAAAAAAATATATGTATTGATAATTATATCTCTAAAGAATATCATAGCATAGATGCTTTAAAAAAAGATGATAATAGTGATATTGAAGTTGATAAAGATAAAATGCGACTAGGCTTTCCAAAAATAGTACCACTTAATAGTTTTGCATTAGTTCATTTAGATAATGATAAAAAACAAATATTTAAAAGAATACAACTTTCTACAGGCGAACATATGTGGAATTTAGAAGGAGGTATTAATATAGACAATATAACACAAACTAATAAGGATTTTTGTGATCAACAATTTAAAAATATTAATGAATTAGAAACTGCAATAAAAGAATTAGATGGATGTAAATTTTCTGAATTACAAAATTCATGTGTATCAAAAGATTTAGAGAAACTTATACATGATTTAAATGATTTAAATAGACAAATCATCGATAATAATGAAACATTGACATCACAAAAAGAATTATTAAATTTTAATGATAATTTAACAAATAAATTAGAAAATTATACTAAATTTCTTGAATTAATTAATAATCAAAAAAAAAGAATTTATGAAGTTACCGAACAAGAAGTTAAAGATGAACAAAAAGACGAAATAAATCCTAAATATGAAACATTATATTTAAAAATAGATTTATATTTGGAAAAAATAGCTTTGCTTGAAGATAAACAACGTTACGAATTACTAGATGAATTAATAAAAAAATATGGACGTGAAGCTAATATTAGAAATGACGAAAATGACAAAAATATTTATTGTAACTATGGTAATAAAGTGCTATGTTGTAAACATAATCAAAATATGATACATATGTTTAAGGATAATAATAATTATGATAAATTACGCGAAGAAACAATTAAAATATATGGCATTGAAGATAAAGGTAAAATTTGGTGCATGAACTGTGGAAACGAATTATTTAATGCTAATTATGAAACTGTAGAAGGATTTAAAAAATCTGGAGCACGAGATATAACAAGTGAAGTTATTGAAGAACATGAAGAAAAATCATCGATAGAAAATAATGAATTAGTTGAAACTCTTAAAAAACATCTTGCTGAAGATAATACTCATATGAAAGATACTAATTCTATTGATATTTTTAAAATAATGCAAGTTTTATTAACTATTATGGGTATTAAATTAAATACACAAGATGAACTACGGGTAATAAAGGAATCTGAAGGTTTGATTAAAACGCATATTAAAAATAAAGATATTTGGAAGCAAACATATAGAGGTAAACCAAAATCAATTGATAAAAATTATGAAATATATGTAAATATTAATACTATCTTTTATACTACAGCAAATTTATTTATATTACTTCAAACGGCTATACCCCACTACACAATTAATAAAACACATAGTAAATGTAAAACAAGTTTAGAAGGATTTCCATTAGATGAAAACTATAAAAATGTAAGCGGAATTAAATATATTTCTTGTATTTTAGAACAATTGCGTACTGGTGATAGTATATGGAAATGTTTAAAAAAGATGAAGATTGATTTAGTTTTATTAGATATTGTTAAAAAATTATATAATGATGACTATATTAAACATAAATATGCTCTTAAAAGAAAGTATATTAGTGAAACTATTACAAAACAAGATGTGGATGTAAATAGTGAATGGACTAAATTTAATCCTCCATTAGAACAATTTACAATTAATAAAGAAACATTTAATAGTGCTGATTTAAGTAAAAAACCTAAAAATATAAATGAATTATCAAATTACTATTCATTAAAATTTATGTCTGAGTTAGATGGAATTATAAATAAAAGTAATGTTGAAAATAATTTGTTTTCACCATCAGGATATCAACAATCATGCTGTTTAACGCAGCTAAATTCTGAATACAATAATTTATTGAATTTTTATAAACAGGATGCTTTATTAGAAAAATATGTATCTAATAATTTTATTCTTGAAAATTATACAGATGAATTACATACAACTAATATATGTATCAATAATGAAGGAAGATTAATTTTACCAAGTTTTTCAAAAATAATGTTTCCACTTGAAGAAGATTTAGATCAAGAAACTATTACAATGTTGTTTGAAACATATATTTCAATTGGCGATTTTAAAGGTGAAAAACATAAATACGTAGATGATATTTGTATTCTAACTGGTGAAAAAAGAGATATTATAAAACAAAAAATGTATCGAAAAGATGAATATTATAATTTATTACACACTATTTTTATAAATAGGCGGAGTGAAAATAATATAAGAAATGATAATTTAAACATAATAAATACTTTAACAGATATTGTTAATAGTAATTCATTATTAAAATCTAATGTATATCTTACTAATTTTATTGACTATTTAACTAAAAATAATACCAAATCTACTATAAATAAAGGGTGGAGTGATTTTAATGTCCAATTAGACGTTGAAAAAGACGAATTAATACAGCTATTTAATGATTTTGATAAACATAAAACAAATGATATTAAAGAAGCACTTAAAACATTATGTACACTAAGTAATATTCATAAAGAGAATATTGGAATATTGGGTAAGGAAGAAGCCGATTCATTATTATTTGAACAAAAAATAGGAATATTGTATAGATGTATTTATACTTATTTAAGTGGTACTATTTCAAAAATTAAAAGTAATAAAAGTGATGAACAAATTTATATTCCTTCTAATTGGAAAATAGAAAAATCATACATTTCTAATCTTACCACACATGCATTAAATGATAATGAATTGGTGAAAAAATATATAAATAGAAAAATAACAAATAATACTGAATTAGTTTATTATAATTTATTAAAAATATTAAAGAAATCAACTAATAATTTAAAGAATATTTTTAGTGAAGACCATATTTATAATTGCTCTACTATAGAAAAGTTTAGTAAAATAACAAATGAAAATTTAAGCAGTTTGCTTGAATTCATATTTATTATAATTGTAAAAGAAATGCTTCAATATAAAGTGGGACATGATACATCATCAAAAATACCATTATCTCCAACATTTAGAGATGATGAATCTATTGATTTATTAGCAGCTCTTGGTGGAGGACCAGCTAAAGCATCAGCTAAAGCATCAGCTAAAGCATCAGCTAAAGCATCAGCTAAAGCATCAGCTAAAGCATCAGCTAAAGCATCAGCTAAAGCATCAGCTAAAGCATCAGCTAAAGCAACTAATATAAATAATATGTCTTTGAGTGGAGATGAAATAGGTGAAGATATATATTTAGGAAGTGAGTTATTTGATGAAGATTTTACAACTACATCTATTAGTGAAACATATAATCTTATTTATGATATATTGATGACTATACATACATATACTGTAAATAGTGATAAATTTACTCAATCTAATATAAATGAAAATATTGAAAAGAAAAGTGATATAGAAAAAGAAAATAATCTTAAATTTATAGAAGATCTTGATAAAGAATCTCGACAAGCTCTTAAAACTATGATATCACTTGGAATTGATTCATGGAAAGATTTAGGGAGTAAGACGAATAAAGAGCTTTTCTTTGATGCACCTGCTACACAAGTTGACGAAAATGATGATTTAATTCATAGCAACGAAGAAATTGATGCATTGAATAGAGATAGAGCTTTAGAAGAATTAGGTCCAACTATGACAGACCAACAATATCAAGATTGGGTAGAAGAATATAATAGAAATAACCAAGAAGATATATTGCAGGAACAAGAAGCTCATGTTATGGCTGATGACGATGGCGATGACGCTGGTTTAGATGACGATTTTATTGATGATGAATATTAACAGTTTTGTTTTAAGGAAAATAACATTTATTTATATTTATTTAATTCATTTATTTTTACATAACACTTATTTTATTCAAATAATCAGTTAATTTATCTAGAATACTTTTTGAATATATATCACCTTCACAATGATTAATATTTGCTACAAATCTATCTTTGGCTTCATCAAATGTTGTTTTAATAGTTTGAATTAATTCTAATTTAGTAATAGTTTCTATATAAGTATTAAGGTTACCATCATCTTCATTTAAATTCTCAATTATATTTCTAGCAATATGTCCATGATTACCTAGATGAATACTTTCTGTATTTTCTTCATCGGTGTCGTCTTCTGCTGCTACTTCTTCGTCTTCTACTTCCTCGTTGACTTCTTCGTCTTCTACTTCTTCGTTGACTTCTTCGTTGACTTCTTTGTCTTCTACTTCTTCTTCTTCGGCTGTTGCTGCTACTGCTTCTGCTGCTGCTGATGCTGCTTCTGCTGCTGCTGATGCTGCTTCTTCTTCGGCTGCTGCTGCTGCTGCTACTGCTTCTGCTACTGCTTCTGCTACTGCTGCTGCTGCTTCTGCTGCTGCTGCTTCTGCTGCTGCTGCAGTAACATCTTTAAAATATTTATTAATAGTATCCCAACAGTCAGTTTTAATATCTTCTAACAAACGAATCAAACTTACTGGAATATCTTTTGGATTTAATTGGTTTTTATTACTTTGAATTCCCATAATGAAGTCAAGATGATTATTACAACTTGAAAATGTTTGATAACTAAGTTTGCTCCTAAGGAAAATTGTTTTCAGTAGAGCTTCTACATTACCTCTTGCGCTACTATGTTTAAATTTGTCAAAACTTAAATAATTAATTACTTGATTATTTCTAATAATTGAGCATTTTGACAAGTCTTCTTTAACAATATCATAATTGTCTTTGGTAATAAAATAATTATTATCATATTCACCTAAATCTTGCCCCATAGTTGTTTTACATAAATGACCTGGATTTTCTTCATTAAAAATTTTATTATTTTTCATCAATGCATTAGTAAATGTAAAAGTTGCAACAGGTTCTAAATTTGGATAACTAACTCGTGAAGACTTTTTAGATAATCCTCTACCGCATGGTATAATTTCAAAATACTCTTCTTCATTTTTTTCCCAAATAAATCTATATATTTTAGATTTTTCACATATGCAAAATACGTGAATTAAATACTTAAAAATACCTTTATAATAACTATGGTCTGGTTTGCTAAAAAAATCATAATGTTGTAAAATGATATTATTTGTAGGATCAGTATTATCAGTCAAACTGATTTCTACATTTGGAAAATTTCCAAAAATAACATCAAATCTTTCATTAATTCTTAGTTTTAATCTATCAGTATTAAAATTTTTTACAATTTCTTCATGCACTTCAGTATCGTATGGTAGGATAATTGTTGTTCCATGACCTTCTCTATCATTTTTAAATTCTTCAATAGATTCATCATTCATCAAAGAAATTTTAATCATATCGATATATTTTTGTTGTTCTACAATGTCATCCCATGGCACATCTGCAGTTAAATATTTTTCTCCATCAAATGTGTAAATAGTTACATTTTGCTCTTTTGATAATGTAAGCGTAGCTGCTTTTCCACCCAATCCAGAAATACCCATACTCTTATCGTTTAAATGATTTGATTTTAACATATCAAACATATCTTTTAGTTTTTTAAAGGTCATTCCTGAACCATTATCAATTATTTTAATATAATCAGGTGTAATTATAAATCTAAATTTAGTACATTTTGCATCAATAGAATTTGCAATTATTTCACACAAACAATTAAATAAAGTAAATCCACGCCTTTTTAGATCATTAATAATACCACCTTCATTTATGGAACCTGCGGTTGAATGAACTGCATTATTAATAATAGTATTAGTTTGATTGAATGTAAGTGCACTAGACATTGTTTGTGTAAATAATGTTAATAATTAAAAAAAAATTAAAAAATCAATTTTGCAAATCTTATAAAAGTTTTTATCTCAAAATAAGAATATATTACTATAATTAAATAAAATTATAGTTTTGGGAAAATTACTTTTTCAAAATGTCTTCCTAGAATCGCGTCGTTTTCATTTAAAATTTCATTAACAATATCAATATATTCTTTATTAATACTTTTATTTGTTTCAGATTTTCTTCCAGAATATATACCACCTGAAATAGGTGCTAAAATTGCTATTTTTATCTTATTATTATACATTTCAATTAATCCGGCTTTTAAAGCAGTTTTAACACATTCTCTAAATACATCATAATCTCTGTTAAAATCATAATCTTTAACGAGTGTTCGTGTTCCACTACTATTTGGTGATGTTCCTATATATGCTACATTAGGTCCATATACAAATACTAAATCAGTCCTTTTAATATATTTTTTTTTTGAATCAAAAATATGTTTGTTTTTTAATGTGTAAGCAAAATTATAATTTTGAGCTTGATCCATTCTTTGTCCTTTTGCACTATTGTAAAATGGATGAGTAAAATCTCTTCCTTGTATAGTATGTGTAGATTTAGGACTTCCAACATGTAAGTCTGGATATAACATGCCCCATTTTCTTCCACCACTAACGTATGATCCTAAATTTTTTCTAAAGACTATATTAGGGTTAAAAGTCGGATTATTAAATTTCTTTTCTTCAGCTTGAAGCCATGAAGCAACTATATCTTCTTCTTGCGTTGTATATTTATATGGGAGTTTATAATGATGTGTTAATCCACTTCCATCCATCTTACCTAATACTCCACCAGGTCTACCAGCATTTCCAGCTACTAATATAGCTATCTTTTTTCCAGTACCTTTATAATCTTGTGCTATATCTTGTGATTTTCTTCCTCTGATTAGTTCACATTGAGTTATTTTGTGTCTTTTTGTTTTTTTCCGTATTGATGGTTTTTGTGTTATTGATGGTTTTTTTGCTGAGTTTGATGGTGGATTTTGTAGCGACAAGTCTATAAGTGCACCACACTCAGAGCAATATTTTTTTTTAGATACATGTTTTATACTCTTTTTTTTTATAGGTGATCCACATTGAGTGCAGAATTTATGTTTTAAATCTAAAGGTGCACCACATTCAGTGCAAAAATATTGCGATCCTCCATTCATTATTTTTTTAAATTTTTTTATATTTTTTCTCGATGAAAATAATTTTTTAACCATTTTATAATATAACTATATATTAATTTTTAACAAGATTACATTTAGTACATCTGTTAGGACGTTCGTCATATTGGAAATATCTTCTATCAAGAACCCAATTATGTTGACAATTATTAAATATAAAAATATCATTCATTTTTTTTTCGTGTCTTAGTAATTTAATTTTGTCATTTAATTCACTTAGTTCACCCCGTATTTCTTTATTTCTTTTGAGTTTTTCATTTATAATAGTTTCATTATTGCTATTATCATCCATTAAATATTAGTATTATTTTTCTTTTTAATATATTATTATATTAATGAATATATTACTATACTTAACATTATTATTACTAATAATATTATTCTTTTATTCCCTTGTAGTAAAAGAAAAATTTACTAATGCTGTACGATTTTATGATTTTAATACTATGCCAAAAAATAAATATGATCAAAATAAAGAATTTGTAGCAGGTGATAATTATGATTATCAAAAAGATAGTAAATTTATAAATCAATATGATAATTTCTTAAAATTAGGTAAAGTAGAATATCAAAATTTAAGGCAAAAATTAGAAATTAAAAATAAAACAAAAGAAAATGAAGATTTTGATGACATTAATACACAAAATATAGAAATTATAAAAAAATTAGATAGAATGACAAATTATCCGATTATTAAACGCGAATTATCTCTTATAGAATTTGACCATATTTTATCTACATTAAAACATAAAAAACATTTTAAATTTAACGGTGATATATCAGTATTAACCAAAATAGATTTCGATAAATCTTTATTATATTCATATCATTTAGTTAAAGAGTGGATATTAGAACAAATTAGTATGGAAGCTGATAAAAAATTATATGAAATGAAATACGTTAATAATGAACGCTATAAATATATTGAAGACCAACTGTTAACATATAAGGCTGATTATAAATCTCATTTAGAACAGTTTATATTTAAAATGAGAGTATACAGAGATAATAAAATGAGTCACTATATAGTATATTTTGATATGTTATTTGATAATTACAATACCAAATACTATATTAATGATATTATTATATTAGGAACAGATATACAAGAAAATATTGCATTTTCTAAATTCAAAAAAAATTATTTTAAATTGGCAGATAAATTTAATAGTGATATCAATCTTGATAAGGACAAAATTAATAAATTTATTAATTCAAAACAGAAAAAACAGATTTACGACCATGATAATAATTATTGTTTCTTCAAAAATGCTAATAATAGAAACGGCTGTATTTCATTAAGTAAAAATAATAATTCATTAGGGATATATGATAGTCCCTGTTTATATAACGAAGATTGTCCATATTATAAAAAAAATAAGAATTATCCCAATGGGAGAGGAGGATGTAAAAATGGGTTCTGTGAAATGCCTACTAATGTTAAATTAATAGGTTATAAAGAATACATAGATGGAAATAAACCCATTTGTTATAATTGTAAAAAAACTGATGAATGTTCCGGAATGGACTGTAATATGTGTTGTGAAGAACAAAAAGATTCTAAATTATATCCAAATTTAGATGGACCAGATTATGCATATCCAAATGATTATAATGAACGCATGAAATATATGCGTGATTTTGAATCTAAAAATATGGCTCCAATTAGTTTAATTGCGTAAGTTTAATGATGAGCATTATTTTGTGTAGGAACATTTGAATTTTGAGCTTCAAATGGTTTGTACCATGGATCAAAACCATCTGATGCATGAATATGTGGCCAATATTTACCTTTTTTACTCCATATAACTTGGGTTCCATTATTATTATTTGAAATACCTGTTTGGGTTGTATGAGTATGATAATGTCCATGATGTTTTTTTAAATAATTATATTGCTTTATAAATTCGTTTAATTGTGTTGTATCTTTTTTATATAATTTTTTATATCCAAAGCCATAATTAGGTTGTTGATTATCTGGTTGATAATAAAATTTTACTGTATCGTCATCGGATGAATTCCACCAATTTCTTAATTCTACAAAAGATTTAAATTTAAGTTCATGGGATGAATCAACGAGAGTACCATTCGAATGTTGTAATTGAATTTGAAGTGTACCTTCATTTACATTAAGATATAACCCTATTCTATTTTTAATATGATTATTTAAAGAATTAGATGATGTAGTGCTACCAGCGTTAGTTGTGCCTGCTTGTGTCGTTTCTTGACCTGCTACTGTTGTGCCTGCTTGTGTCGTTTCTTGACCTGCTACTGTTGTGCCTGCTTGTGTCGTTTCTTGACCTGCTACTGTTGTGCCTGCTACTGTT
>Ga0209534_10003646_pt1 | contig 14569 bp, 19 predicted proteins | sample COG_07_FD_184751 | JGI IMG/M metagenome (GOLD analysis project Ga0209534, IMG submission 184751) | Pelagic Microbial community sample from North Sea - COGITO 998_met_07 (SPAdes) (version 2) | ecosystem: Environmental > Aquatic > Marine > Neritic zone/Coastal water | place: Helgoland, sampling...
TCACATTTTTTTTTCAATTTTTTTTCATTTTTTTTATTTTATAAATTTAAATTCTTATTTATAAATATTTATATTAAATATAATAATGTCTAGCATAGAAGATGAATTTCAACATTATTCGCGAGCAGTAAAACTTGTTTCTAATAGACCTTCTGATGAAGACCTACTAATTTTATATGGGTTGTATAAGCAATCTACTATTGGCGACTGCAACACTATTGAACCTGGTTTTTTTGAATTTACAGAAAAATCTAAATGGAATTCATGGAATAGTTATAAGGGTAAAGGTAATGAAGAATCTATGAATCTTTACATACAAAAAGCAAAATATGTTATTAATAACTATAGTTAATTTTATATATATATATATATTAATTATTTTCAACAAAAAATAAAAAATCAAGTTCATTTTTTATTTTTTATTTTTTAAAATAATACACCCCGACAACACGGGCAGTTATTTCTCGTTTGAAGATGTTTAAACATACACGATGAGTGAAATTTATGTCCACAAGATGTAACCATTATATCAGTTTCACCAAATTCCTCCATACAAATCGCACACTCAGTTGCTTCTACTTGTCTTTCTACCTTTTCTACTAGTTTTACTTCTTCCATTGGCACAAAAATATTATTATGTAAAGTTCTTGCTAATCTAACTCCATTCATATTTCTGTATATTACGTTTCCAAAAGAAGAATCTCTAATACTAACACCATCCGGAAACGCATTTCTTATTGTTGCTATATATTCTGTTAAACCTTCTTCACTCAAATTTGACATATACATCTGAACCGATTGATTAACTATATTTTCCAATTGATTATTAACACTATTTCTCTGTTCTCGTTCTCTTTCAAATCGCTCACGTTGGAGTCTCCAATTTTCTATTCTTACTTCACGACGTTGCTCTCTATAATATGCTAGATTTTCTATATTTTTTGCTTTTATAATATTCGTTCTTGATGTAATATAAGCAACATCTCGTGTTATTGCTCTTCCTTCTTCTTGATACTTTTTAATTATTACGTCTATTTCCATATCTATATCTTTCTTAAATGAATCACATCTTTGGCGATTGTGACTCGCACATTTACAATAAGAACAAGGCATTTCCACTCTTTTTTATCTTTATTTTTTATCTTTATCTTTTTCTTTTTCTTTTTCTTTTTTTCAATTTATTTCAAATAAAAAATTTAATTTATCATATACATTTTTTTCCATTTTTATAATACAAATTCTATATCACTTGTATTATAATTATATTATTCAGGTCTCACTGGGAATTGAACCCAGGTTGCGGGAATCAAAACCCCGAGTGATAACCATTACACTATAAGACCACATTGTTTTGGATGTTGCTTTTGAGCATATGGGAGTTTACAACATCACAATTATATATTGCATATTCTTTTTATATTGTTTTATTATTTTATTATTTTATTATTTTATTTTTATATCAAAAAATATATCTAATGTGTTTTTTAAACTTTTATTATTATCTTCATCACTAAAATCATTACTTATATTCAACTCTGTTATGTCCATATTTACTAATTTTTTACTTCTCATTAGTTGTCTTACTATTGTTTGTGTTTGAAATTTTAATAACCCGGACTTTACACTTGTTCCTGTTGAAGGTATTATATCTGGATCTATACTATCTACATCAAATGATATATGAAATGGATCATCTTTTATAAAATGCTCTATTTTCAAATATGTTGGATATATTTCGGTGCAATTAAATTCATCTACCTTTATTACTTGTATATTATTATCTTTTATTATCTTTTTTTCATATTCATCCAAATCACGTATACCTATATACATTAGATTTTTTAAATCTAACTTGTTTTTTATGAAACCGAATTTGTATTCTTCTGTTTCTGATGCTTTACTAGTTCTTTCTGTTAATCCTGATAAAAAAGATAATGGCATTCCATGAACGTTTTTTGTTCTTGATTCTTCATGAGTATTTATGTCCGCGTGAGCATCAAACCATATTACTTTTGCATTTGGATGTTTATTTAATGTGTATGCTATACTTCCTATTGCCATTGAATGATCACCACCTATGTTTATACGTCTTCCTTCCACTTCTTTATTTTTTTCATATAAATTTCTTAAATTTATGTTTAATGTTTCTATTTTATTACGACTATTATTCACTTTTACATCATGGAATTTGAATGAATTGTTTCTTTCCTTTTTCATTATTTCTTTTAAAATATAAGGCGTGTTTCTTACACCTATTAACTTTTGACCTCCACTATGTGGAAATAATAATATATTTTTTATCATTAAGTAAAATTTATTTATAATGTTAATAACTATTTAATTATCTTTATTCTTTTTTTTTTTTATTTTTATAGTTTAAATTTACTAAAAAATGTATATTCATTATATTATACTTATCATATTATGAATAATGTTCAAAAGTTGAAATATTATGCTAAAACACCAGAATATAAAATTTATTATTCTCTTATTAATAGCATTGTTCTTTTCATTACTAGTGCTACTTTTTACTTATATAGCAATAAATACAATTTTATTTCTCTAAAAAAATATTTTATATATTCAGGACTTTTTTTTTACACTACTGATTCTATTATTGAATTAAATAATCAAAATTATTTAATGATTCCACACCATATTGTCAGCATTTTTGGTATTTCAAGCTTTATTTTTTTTAATGCTTATAGCGACTTAATGAATACAACTTTTAAACATATTTGTTTCTTAGAACTTACTGCCGCTTTACTTTGCATTAGAGTTATTTTAAAAGATAATGATTTATTATCTCTTTCTTATGATTCAGCACTTTTAATTATTTATATGTTTTTTAGGAATTTTCTTTTAGCTAAATTTGTTGTTTATGATGCTAAAATATTTAATTTTTTCAAAAATGATTTTCACCATAAAGTTGTTAATATTGTTTCGGGATTTATTTATATGATGTCTTTCTATTGGTCTGTTAAATGGGGGTGTTCTATTATTAAGTATAATGTTATTGATAGAAATCAAAATGAAGAACTTGATGCGTTAGTTCAAGAATATTGTCATTATAATTTTACTTAACATATTGTATAAAAATAATTAACATACATTTATTTGTTTATTATTTTTCATTTTCTATTTCTTTTTATTGATTTTTCTTCTTGTTTTTCTTTTCATTGTTTTTCTTTTCATTGCTTTTCTTTTCATTGTTTTTCCTTTCATTGCTTTTCTTTTCATTGTTTTTCTTCTTTTTTTTCCTCCTTCTCCTGGGAGGGGGGAAAGAGGTCCTCCAATTGGACCATTCATCCTCATGTTTTCTCTACGTGTGGGTGTGGAGTTAGTAGACATTGAATAACCTTGGGGATATAATTGGTCTATTGGGGTCTCACTGGGATGATACGCGACTGGTGGCATGTGTTCACTAAAAGATGGGGGTGGTTGGCGGGTTTGGTAGGCTTGGACTGCTTGGCGTTGTGCTTCTTTATATTCTGGTGGGACGGCCATCGCACCATAATATGGATCATTTGGATTTGCACCACCGAGTCCAAGTATTTTACGTTCTTCTTTATTATATGCTTGTTGTCTTTCTGACTTTCTTGGCATTTTCACTCTTTGTGACCTTGTTGGCATTTTCACTGGACAATTATAATATATACGCATAAATAAAAAATAATTAATTACATATAAATTTATTTTTACATCTGTTTTTTTGTTGGTCGCTATTATATTTTACCCTCGTGTTAATGTAACATTTTCCAAACCTTGACCATTCATTATTTGCTCAAGTCGCCCTGGTAATTGATGTGGTATTTGATGTATATAATTACTATTACTATAATAATTTTCTAAATTATCGTTACGATATTGCCAACCAATTATATTATTATTATTTATATTTTCAAAATAATTTTCTTCATTTAGTTGATTATTATTGTTTATATTATTATTGTTTATGTTCTCTATTTCAGGTTCTTCATTTTCATTATTATCGCCAATATAATAATCTACTATATCTTGAATTTCAACTGCTGTTAATTCTAATTCATTTGGACCTATTTGTTCCATTTGTTCTTCATCATCAAATAAATATTCACGACAACAGGGACATTTTCTATTTCTATTTTCTCCTATATTTGTTGTACTATTTATATGTATTGTTAAACAATCATAACAAAATGTATGTAAACATCTTGTTGTTATTGTCATACTACTTGCCATACTGCTAATACATATTGGACATTCGTTCTCACGCACTTCGGTTATTGTTTGCTCCTCACGCGACCTTTCACTACTTACTTCATTACCATACTCCATATTTTTCACCCTTTTGTATTTATATTTAAATATAACTCTTATCTTTTTTATCTTTTATTATTTTTATTATTATTTTTCAATTTTTTTGTATTTATTTTTTTTTATATCTTTTCTATTAACACCTTTTTTTGATTTGCAAAATATTCCACTAAATTATCATTCTTATAATCATTTATATAATATATATGTTCTATTCCTGATGCTAAAAGTAAACGCGTACATATTATACAAGGATAATGAGTTATATAAGCGTCACAACCACTTGATGAAACACCACGCTTCGCACAATCACATATTGCATTTTGTTCAGCATGAATTGTTGCCTGCTCATGATTATCTCTTACTATACTTTTATGGGGACAACCTGGTAAAAATCCGTTATATCCTTGACTTATTATTCTATTGTCCTTCACTAATAAACAACCCACTTTCATACGCTCACACGCTGAACGTTTTGATGTTACTTCCACTATTTCTTTAAAATATGTTTTCCAATCTGGTCTGGCATTTTCCATTCTTATATCTTGAGAGAAAATTTCTCTCCAAATATACAATATTTATTCATTTTATATATTATTGGTATTGGTTTTATATATACATATACATATTCCCAAAATTATTGTTTCATTTTTTTATTCTTGAGAGAAAGAGAGAAATTTATTAATAGAGAGAAATAACAAAACTATCGCGCTTACTTCTTATTCTATACTTATTTAAAGATTTATTCATTTTTAATATATTATTTAAAAGTATATATTAATGTTTATTCAAACCATTCGCAACTTTTTTTCTAAAGATATTATACCTCTTGGTAGGTGGCATTGTATTTATGATCAACGCACTCTTTCACGTCGTATTGACCTTGCCAATTATGACCATTGTGGACCTTGTGGCAATGATGATAAAATTCCTATTACCAAACAGGGTAATAAATCTAAATCTAAATCTTTATCTACACAACATTTACCTGTTGGCAAACCTAACGATGTCAAATTTGATGCCAAATTAGGAGCATTTAAGTAAACTTATTTTTTATTCGTTTATATTATATATATGAGTAAAAAAAAAAATTCTGTTTTTAATTTTGATTTGAGAAACTTTCATGATTATATTAATTATGAAAAACGTAAAAAGGAACTTTTTAAAGATTATCAACGAGCCTATATAGCACAAATAGAAGATTCTTTAAACGCAACTGACGCACGATATAAATATACTAAAATAACTGGAAAACCTGAAACCTTAGGCGAATATTATGCTAATAATGAATATTTAAAAAACAAAGGCAAAGTTATTGAAGATATTAAAAATAATTTACAGGATAAAGATAGAATTTTAAGAATAGAAGAAAATAGAAAAAATTCTTCTGGTAGTAGAACAATTAATAGTGACGAATCTTTACAAAAATTCCCAACCGAAATTATTCAAGCCAAGTTTTTTGATTGGATTAAAGAAAAAGCAGATGAAATATATTTGGTTTTACGTAGATATAATTCATTAACTGACACGCAAAGGGCTACAATGGAGATTGAAGAATATCAATTGAAAATGAAACGACAACACGAAGAACAAGAAGCCTATCAAGATTATTTAAATGATCTTCCAACACATAATTCAAATGGTAATACTATACATTATAATTCTAATGGTCAACGTGTTGCCAGTTGGGAAGAAGAACAGGCACATTGGAATAGTGTTATGGCAGATGAAGAAATAACTAAAATGCAGGAAGAAAATTGGGATAGTCAATATATGAGAGAAGAAGAAAAAAGACGAAAAGAAGAAAAAGAAAAACCAGTTGTATCCGTTTTTGATGTTAAGAAACCTGATCGTAAGGAAGTAATGCGTAATAAATTAAGAGATCGAGCTAAAAAGAAAAGGGCGGAAGCTGAGGCGGCTGCTCGTGAAAAGAGTGGTTCTATGCCTGCACCCCCACCACAATCATTCGCTGCACCCCCACCACTAGCAGTTCCTCAAGAACTTACTAATGAATGGGTAGAAAAAATTTCTAAATCCAAAGGAACGACATATTATTACAATACAAGAACAACACAATCATCTTGGGTAAAACCACCAACAATACCAGATGAACTTTATCATATTGGTTGGAGAACTAAATATGTTAAAAATAAGAATAAATATGATTTTGATTTTAAACCTCAAGAAGTTTGGAATACAACACAAATGCCTGAACATAAGGTAAGAAATGTTGAAAACCTTCCCGTTAGAAAAAATGCCACAGGTTGGAGTTCTGCTTTATCAACAACAAGAGGATATTATTATTATACAAATAATAATACAGGACAAATTACATATCAAGACAATGTGGTGAAGGGTGGTAAAAAAACAAGAAAGGGTAAGGGTAAAGGTAAAGGTAAAACTATGAAGAAAAATATTAAAGTCAACAAATCTATAAAGAAAAAGAAAAGGAAAACTAAAAGAAAAGGAAAAAACTAAGGAAAAGTAAGTAAATACATTTTTATATATATATTTCCCTCCACTTATTTTCTGTCAAACTTGTGTTCAAATTTGTGTTTATATTTGTGTGTGTGTGTGTGTGTGTGTGTGTGTGTGTGTGTGTGTGTGTGTGTGTGTTCTCATTTTCAATAGAAATAAATTGATTTTTATATTTCTATTTGATACTTTCTAAAAATAGAATTTAATTAGATTTAATTAAAATATGACTTCTGTAGCATCATCGCTTCCTGTATGTCTTCCTTGTGTTCCTCTTTTTAAGCATCTACCTATAGAGATTGAAAATGAAATTACTTTGTTTAGAGATTCACATATATTTCATCAAAAGCTTACCAAATCTCTTGTAGAATTACAAGAAAAGGTTTACCAACGAACTGCTAAACGTTTACAACTTTCTTTACAACAAATAGAAATATTGATTGAATGGAGAAGGGATAATGACTTAGGTCAAGATACTTGGATTGAATGCTTTTATGATATTATTATGGATGACCCTGCTTCAGTATACGAATTTGTTGAACATTTGTCTTTTTGCGGTTGCTGTTCTCGTCATATGTGTAATAAACCAGACCATAATGACTTATTAAATAAAAATACTAATTTTGATAATGTAAACAATAATAGTCAAAAGATGGATTATAGTTGTAAATGCAATTGTCGCCATATTTCACGTATGATGTGTAAAGTAGTAAGTACTAATTAGTAAGTATTAGAAATTAAATATAGTATTGTTTTGTTGTCTTGTAACTTAATTAACTAACCTTTTTTCTTTTTTATTTAAAAATATTTTTAATATATATATTATTATGAATGATATAGTTATTATTGGCGGTGGTATATCTGGATTATATATATTAGATGAATTAACTAGCAAATATAGCAATCTTAAAATAAAGTTACTTGAAAGAGACCCACAAGTTGGTGGAAGAATTAGCACTAAATATTATAAAAATGGTTCTGTTAAATATGAAACTGGCCCTTGGAGATTTCATCATAGTCATCTAAATTTAATTAAATTATTAGATAAATATAATTTGAAATATTTCCAAAATTCTAGTAGCGATGTTAGTGCTAAAAATAGTGAGATTTATACTTGTAAATATGGTGATAAAAAAACCCCAAATGGAAATGCTAACTTTAAACAATCCACACAAACATCTGGTTTATCTATAAGAGATACTTCATTATTAAATAATACTTGCTCTTCAAAAAAATACGAATCTATTTCCAAAATACCATTAGTTATGGATTCAACTTCAAAACCCTATGATGTTAAAAATTATTATAAAGGCGAATATTTTGTTGTTGAAAAAGGATTTTCAGAATTAGTAGCACAAATGAATGCCAAATTACAACAATTCATTTTTTGTAATTCATATGTTATTGATGTTGTTAGGTCACATAATCATTATATTATTACATATCGTAGAAGAAATGGTAATAATTATACAACATATTCGGTTAAAACACGATATCTTTTTTTATGTATTCCACCTAATTTTTGTAAAGAATGGACTATTGTTTCAAAATATTTATTACCTTTAATACATAGTGTTGATACTATTCCATTACATCACATTTATGGTTATAGTAATAAACTTGATACACTTAATGACAACAAATTTTATATTAAAAATGATACAGAACTTAGTCAAGTTATTAGTGGCGATTTTGATAATAATTGGTTTCAGGTTTCTTATTCCTCCGGAGAAGATGCTAAATTTTTTTATCGTCTTAAGCAAACGAATCCCTCCCTATTTTTTTCTACAATTAAAAAAAAATTAGCTCAATTAAATATCAAAATTCCCATTACTAAAATTGAGAGTTTTTATTGGGAACACGCAATACATTTTTGGAAACCCGCGTTTCATTTTGATTTAAATAAAAGTATGAAAAAGAGTATATATCCACACCCTGTTAATTTACCTAATCTTTTTTATACTGGGGAAGCATTTAGTGATATACAGGGGTGGATTGAAGGTTCTCTTTCTACTAGTAATTTAGGTTTATCTACATTTTATGCAGTTAAAGAACAAAAATATATTTTTAAACCTATACAACTAAAAACTAACCAATATGTTATTCTTGATGGGAGATATTTAGATGTTAAAAGATGGAAACTCGTTCATCCTGGTTCAACTGCTGCAATCAAAAATCATTTAACAGAAGATGTTTCAGACCTTTTTAGACAAATTAATCATACACATTATTCTTGGGTTGTAGTCAATAGTATTCAAACATATTGGATTTATAATAATAAGATTGGTATGTTTGCTATTGTTAAATAGGAGATGGGGTGGATATTAACTTATATATAAATATATATATGTATATGAATTTGGAAGAAGAATTAAATAAACACGATAAAAAGTGTTATAAAGAATTAGTAAAAAATGAACTATATTCTGAATTCAAAATATATAACAAACAATTTAAATTTATCAAGGAGGAACTGAACAAAAAAATAGAAAGGATTGTAAAACATATAACAGAACTAAAACGGAATAAGATAGTTATATTATCAGGTTATCCTGGTTCAGGGAAATCAACAATAACAAAAGGATTAAAAGATAATAATTATAAGGTTTTAAGTTTAGATGATAAAATTAAAGATTATAAGGATATGGTAGATAAAACACGATATTATATGAAACGAGGTATGACAAAAAATATAGTATTAGATGGAACATTTTTGAAACAAGAACAAATTGATATGTTTGAATGGGTGAAGGGGGAGAAGGGTCACGATTTAATAATAATACATATAGATATTCCAATGATATATGCATATTTTAATAACATAAAAAGATGTTTAGATAAACGGAATAAGAGAACATATGTTCCTTATGGGGTGTATATATCAATGGAGAAATCAAAAACATTAATAGTGCCGGATAAGAATTCATATATAATTACTTATAAGTAAATGGAGGTATTTTTTATCTATCATCGTGTTAAAATGTAAATATATTAATTCCAAAAATTTTGGAATTAATATATACTGAGCAATATACTGGAATGCAGTGCGACCCAACGGAACTATTCCCTCCCCAACGGGCTGCTGAATATGGTGTAAATAAGGGCGTATAATAAAAGCGAGAAATCGGTAGCAAACTGAGAAACCGGTAGCAAAACGCACCTTATGCTTAAATGGTATTTTCAATGATTAAATCTATTGGAGTTCTAATTGTACGCCGAGGGGAGCTGAGTTGTTTAAGTTGTTTTACAATATATATAATTCCCACCCTAGTTTGAGTTCTAATTTGAGTTCTAATTTGAGTTCTAATTTGAGTTCTAATTTGAGTTCTAATTGGATGCAGATGGGTGTTTGGGTTTAAGTTGTTTTAATTTATATATAATTCCCAGTCCAATTGTATTTCAACCCAATATAATATAAGGAGGTAATGTTATATAGTATAATGGAGCCGTTTATTATATTTTTGATAATTTTTGGCATTTTTGTTTGTTTTGGGTTGTGTAGTCCGTCAATAGCAGGAAACCCGACCGACACCACGAGCGATAACACAGGTGGTTCTGGTGGAGGTTGATGTCCCAACGGAACTATTCCCTCCACAACGGGCTCCACAATATGGTGTAAATCAGGGTATTTAATAAAAGCGAGAAATCGGTAGCAAACTGAGAAACCGGTAGCATAAATAGCCCCTTATAATAATAGTTTTTTTACTATATTTCTTCCTAGTTTGTCTTCTAATATGTGTTATTGTTTGTGTTCTAATTGGACTTCTAATTGGACTTCTAATTGGACTTCTAATTGGAGTTCTAATTGGAGTTCTAATTTGATGCCGAGGGGAGGCAGGGGTTTAAGTTGTTTTATAATATATATAATCCCCTGCAAAGTTTGGAGTTTATTTATATTTATATTATATAAGTATGCCCCGACCGCCAGCCCGTTATATGAATTATACTGGAACTATAGGTACGCAAGTACGACACGCAACCCCCAAATTTTATCCAGGTATGAACTATATAAAAGCAAAAGAAATGAAGATGAATACAGATTACTATTACGAATTAAGAAACCCTTGTGAAGGAGAAGATTGCATAATAAACAAGTTTATAGTGCAATTAGTAGACAAATTGGATGGTTTGCCTTCAATCAAAATAAAAATAATTAGAGTAATAAAAAACCCTAGCAATTATCCATATCAGGAAAATGAAATATACAACGTTCATCTTTTAAGTAATCATACGTATGATGGTAGTATTCATACTGCTACATATTATGAAATGAAATCCCCTGGAATTTTAGCAAACACTCTCATGATGAAAAGTCTTCGAGTGAAACCTGATGGGTCATTGGTTCCATCTCATGCTAATACTACCAGTGACCCATCAGGAACTGGACGTGAAATTGAACTTCCATACGTGAGTCAAAAAGTTCGAAAATATTTAGCTCCGGGTGGAAAGAGAAAAACTAAAAAAGGTAAAAATAAAAGAAAACAAACTAAAAAGAGAAAGGTTAAAACTATCAAGAAGAATAAGAAGCGATGAGTTTAATTTTAATTTTTTCCCACCCCAATTGGTTCGCTAATTTCGTTCTATATTGTGGATATTCACTCTAATGTTTCTCATAAAAATAATATAATATGATTACTATATATTATATTATATATATTATGCTCTCATTTAAAGAGAGATTTGTATTATTTTTGGCTGGTTGTATAGGTAGTCGCCTATTATTTACATATATTGCGAAAAATATTAATGTAGAATATTTACCCTATTTAGGATACATTGCGTTGTTACCCGCAATCGGTATGTTATACATATATATAACCGGTTCAAGGGATTATGGAGCTGAAGCTGGTGGAAAAATATGGTGGAATTATATGCGGCCAATTCACTCATTCCTTTTATTCTTATTTGCATATTATGCTATTGTTAAAAATAAAGATGTTGCATGGAAAATCATTTTGTTAGATACAATTATTGGATTAGGTGCGTTTATCAATCAACATTTTGTAAAATAAAAATAAAAGTAAACAAACTAAAAAAGAGAAAGGTTAAAACTATCAAGAAGAATAAGAAGTGCTGAGTTTAATTTTATTTTTTTCCCACCCCCAATTGGATAGCTAATTTCGTTCTATATATCATATATTTAATTTTATAGTCCACCATTTTTTATAATTTTTTTTATATATTCGTCATCGCAAATATCTGCTTTCCCTGGACTAATAATTTTATTTTTTTTATTATTCTTCATAACATGTGTACCTTCATGATTAAATTTATTCATTTTACTATGGTTAATAATCAAGTTGTAATTTATTTTCTTAATTTCTTTTGTTATTCTCTTTAAACTTTTCAAAATAGATTTTGAAGTCATTTTTAACGTTTTACTTTATTATAAAATATATTATAAAGTAAAAATCAATTTTATTATAAAATAAAATAAATAAAATAAAATATCTTTATATTATATAATATTATGCAATACGACGGATTAAATGCCTGGAAGCAGAAGCGCCTCCCAGACCCAGACAAGCAGAAAGCTGTTAGTTTTTCCACAAAAATGAGTGGCTCAAACAATGGAACACCCGTTAATTCCATCAAGTATATGGAAGGGTATCACCAACAGAATCCCGTCGGACGCGACGAATGGCGCACAAATCCAGATATATATACTAGTAAAGCTTACCCACTACTCACAAAACACGGCTTTGCTAAAATAGACCCATATACTCAAAAACCATACGGGAATCCTAAACGCGGTGGTGGAAAAAATAAAAGTAAAACTAATAAAAGTAAAACTAAAAGTAACCGCAGAAAACTTATAGGAGGTAAAAATGCAACTAAAAGAAAACGAAAAATAAAACTAACTAAAAAAAAAAGGGAAAAACTATGAAGAAGAGAAAGAATTAAACACTATTATTCACTCCACTACTTGCAGTATAATTTGAGTTCAATATTGTATTCCAATTATATATATACTATACTATACTATCCCTCACAACGCTACTATTTACCTTTCTCTCTTTTCTCTCCACTATTTCAATATTTATTCGCTAAAACATAATACAGAGAAATCGGTAGCTTACTGAGAAACCGGTAATTATTTTTTTTTGCTATTTTGAGAGAAAATATGTATTGGAGAGAATTGTACTCCTGGTTTGGATGCTGATTCACTCCACAATTGGAGCCGAGGTCTTTAAGTTCTTTTTATTATTATTTTTTTGAGAGAAATCAAAAAGTTAAAAAAACAGGGTACAAAAGCCAGCACCAAAAACAAAAAAGGACAAGAATAAATGTCCAAAACGCCTTTTTTGATTAGATTTTATAAGCTCCAAAAAAACCGATTTTCGGTTTAGATGTTAATGGTCTAATTTATATTTTCAATAATTTCATTTTACACCAACCATTTTTTTTTAAAAATCAGTGAGTTTGGATTTTGGAGTTTTTTATGTTGGTATATATTAAGGAAAATGTTAACTGAAAAGTCGTCAAAAGTCGTAAAAAAATTTTATTGTGAAACGTGCGATTATAATTGCTGTCGTAAATATGATTTTGATAAACATTTATCCACTCGTAAGCATAAAATGCTAATAAATGCTAATATTAGCATACCAGAAAGCGACAAAATACATTTTTGTGAATGTGGAAAATCTTATAAACAAATGCCTTCATTATCAAGGCACAAAAAAACGTGTACTTTTATAAATGAAGAAACGGAAAATAATAATGGTGTTAATAACGAAAAACTAGTTGAAAAATTATTGGAAGATAACGCAGAAATGAGAAGTTTAATAAAAGAAATAATCCCCAAAATAGGAAATTCAACAAATAACTCAAATAATAATACAAATTGTAATAATAAATTTAATATGAATTTTTTCTTGAACGAAACGTGCAAAGATGCAATGCCATTGTTGGAGTTTATTAATAATTTAAAATTGTCTGTTGAAGATTTAGATAATACAGGTAAGGAAGGATTAGTAAAAGGATTAACAGATATAATCACAAAGGGATTAAATGAGTTAGATATTACAAAACGTCCAATACATTGTAGTGATATAAAACGTGAAACTTTATATATAAAAGATGAAGACAAATGGATAAAAGATGATAAAGACAAGTCAATGGTATCACACGCAATAAGAAAAGTGAAACGTGATGCAGATAAATTCTTTCCCAAATGGTTGGAGCAACACCCAAATTGTTGGGAACAAGAAAGTCCTCATCATGAGCAATATATGACAATGGTAACAAATAGGTTTGGAAAAGGTGAGGAAAATTTCCAAGAAAAGAATACAAAAAAGGTTATCAAAAATATAGCAAAGGAAGTAATAGTTGATAAAGAAAATGAATAAATTACCTCCACTACTTGCAGTATAATTTCAGTTACATATACTATACTATTTTCCTTTTTACCTTTCTCTCTTTTCTCTCCACTATTTCTTAATTTTTTCGGTAAAACATAAAACCCAGAAATCGGTAGCTTACTGAGAAACCAGTTATAATTATTTATATGGCAATTTTGAGAGAAAAATTTAAATAATTTTTGTTCGAGACAAATATCCACCTTTTTCGACGCCCATTCACTCCACATTTTGAGCCGAGGTCTTTAAGTTCTTTTTTATTGTTTATTATTCACTCCACAATTTGAGCCGAGGTCTTTAAGTTCTTTTTTTATTGTTTATTATTCACTACACTATTACACCACTTCACTACACTATTACACCACTTTTTCACTACACTATTACACCACTTCACTACACTATTACACCACTTCACTACACTATTACACCACTTTTTCACT
>Ga0209534_10003648_pt1 | contig 14565 bp, 6 predicted proteins | sample COG_07_FD_184751 | JGI IMG/M metagenome (GOLD analysis project Ga0209534, IMG submission 184751) | Pelagic Microbial community sample from North Sea - COGITO 998_met_07 (SPAdes) (version 2) | ecosystem: Environmental > Aquatic > Marine > Neritic zone/Coastal water | place: Helgoland, sampling...
CGGAAATGCTTCTAATAAAGGCATTCCATCTATAGCTTCTCCATAAAAAGCAGAACCTGAAACGTGTCTTGGATTATAAAGTGTATAATCTATTTCGTCATCTGAAAGAGCGAATTGTGTGATTCTAAACGAACCATCGTTAGCAGCTAATAATTCTCTACCTTTTGTTGTTAAGATAGCATCAATTGTTACTACTGAATTATTTAAATATCCCATTTGTGTTTATTATTATATGTTATAAATATATATTCTTATTAAGTTTCTATTATTCTTCTAGTGATTAAGTCATTTACTATAATAGAAGCACTTTCTATTAAATAGTCGGTAGGGAAATCAGGGAACAATATACCAGGAGTAGTTGCGGTTTCCAAGCTACTGAATGAAGCAGTATAAGATCCTGACATTGGTACTCCACTACTATATACTAATCCTATATTTCCTTCATTTGCTACATTAGGTTTATTTTCTGACCCAGTAAAACTTACAATTGATTGACTTAAACTTGCACTTGCTAATGCTGCATAAGGGAATTGACGTTCTAAATATAAAGTATTTGCAACTGTAATTGGTCTTCTTATAAAAAAGAAATCAAAATTTAATCCTTGGTTTACCTCTCTATCTAGTACTATTCTTAATCTACCTTTAGTTACACCGGGGTTACCATTTGTCATAAGATTCTCAGCAGGTGCAGAAACTTGTATAATTGTATATGTAAAGTTTTCGTTATTTGCAAATCTAATTTCATCTCCTTCTTTCAAAAGTATTGTATTTTCAATTCTATCAAAAGCTGTACCTTCTGGTTCCATTCCACCAGGGAAATATGGTGAAGCTCCAGGTATATAAGGTGTATCACCTTGTTTGAAATCTGTACCATAAGCCTCGTTGAGGTTTGGTGATTGCATTATTAAAACTTGTTTTGTAGAATATTTACCAACACCACCATTTTGTTCTTTATATGTATCCCAGTTATTATCAATGAATTGGTCTGGAATTACCCAAAATGGAGCTTGTGCTGTATTTGCTTCATCTAATAGGTGATCGTATGCTCCTACTCCTTTTACAGTTGCGGATGTATAGGGATTACTTGGTGTAGGATTATAAGTTGTTGGGAAAAAGAAACCTTGTTGGTAACCCCCATTAGCTATTTTATAGAAACCCTTAAGTCTCCATCTTATTTTAGAACCAGATTTAATAGTATATTTACCTGAATTAGCTGTTATTGTCCATTCTAAACCTATTACTCCTCCATTACCTCTAGGTGCTCTTTCTCTCATTAAACCATAATCATATAAGGTTTCATACATTTCCCAATCGACAGAAAAATTAATACCATCTCCAGTAATTGGTACTCTTGAAAATAACCATCTAGGAAGGTTAATAGGTCCAGCACTGGTTCTAAGTACTTCAGTTCTCCATCCTACTATATTTGTCATATGAAACCAACCAAAACCTAAAACACTTCCTATATCTGTTGATGACCCATCTATGGTATATACTCTACAAGTAATATCTTCTAAATTAAATGGTTGATCTTCGGCATCATCAAACATTTTAAGTGAGAATTGAAGTTCGTCTTGGGGGCCTCTTCTTTCACTTACAAATGAAGTTACAAATGAATGTTTTATTGTTACAATTTGTTCATTTGCTAAATCTTTTCCAGAAGGTTGATTCCAAGTTGTAGGGTCATAATAAGCGGCACCTGGACTAGCACCTGATAAATTCCAAACGTCCTCATTACCCGCAGGTATTACAACAGATTCAGTTGGGTTTATAAAATATTCTACTTCTAGTAGATTAGTTCCTACAACGGGATCATCACCAACAGTAGGAATAGCATTTCCTTCTGCTACAAATCGACCAAATACTTGTGCTTCACCATCACCGTTATCATATCTTGAAATATATCCTGATCCTGATAATGACATTGTAACTACATAATTATCACCTGAATTTTGTGTATACAAAATAGGTGTTACATAGTTCATTATACTTTTTATATTTGAAGGTTTTCCTAATTGTTTAAATTGGTCTTTACCATCTCTAGCTGCTAATCTTGCTTGTGTAGTAGGTGGAAAAACTGAATTGTAAGTATCTATACTTAACTGATCCTCTAGTGTAGGAGGTAAGGCATTACCCTGTTCATCAATTAAATAACTTAAATTAACTTTAGTTAAACCGTTTATATTTGGGTATGGATCATCTATATCACTAAAATACCCAAAAAAGGCATCTTTTAAATCAATGTTTGGTTTTTTACCAAATGTTCCTGTATCCCCTATATTCCAAATATTTAATTGTTGAGAGTTTGATCTCGAACCATCATATCTAGGATTAATACTAGCTACTTGAGTATAATTAGAAGCTGGTACTGTTGATTTTTGTGCTGAACCACTTATTATTGCTTCAAAATTAACTGGGGTATATGCATCAGTTGAATAATTTGCTATTTGTATTTCTTTATTTTCTCTTTCAAGAACAATATTGTTTAGTAAAGGTTGACAATCCAAAGCTTTATCAAACCCAAATGAACCTGAAAATGCATTTTCTATAAATGTTGGTACTAAACCATCTCCAGTCTGTATACCAGGAGGTGTATTAAATTCTAATTCGTAATATTGTACTACTAAAGAATTTTGTACAGAAGCAGAATTTGCTGAACCTGATGATACTTGTAATGATAAAGATAAACAATCCTTAACATTAAGAGATTGTGAAGGTATTAAGTAACTCATAGTAATGGCATAACCACCCAGATGAATTGAATCATTTTTAAATTGAGATTCTGTTACAAAATTATTAGCTGTTGTTGGAATATCAAAGGGGTAACTACCAGTATATAATCGAATTGAAGCGGTAGGCCAAGTTGGACCATCGCCTGTTTCACCCTCTCCATATACGTCTGTGGCGTATATAGCAGCTGCGTATTTTGCTGCACCCGCTGCATCACTACCTGTCCACGCAGTTAAAAACATCGATGCCGTTACTTGTACATCGTTTTGTGGAAGTTGGTTAAAAACATATAAACCATCTATACTAGAAGATAAGGATTGTGAAAATGAAATATAAGCATCACTCCATCTAGTTGCGAAAAAATCTGGAGGTGTTATATTAGCGCGATTAGCATTTCTATTTTCTATTGATATATTTAATTGATCTGAAGAGTATGTACCCTCTGGAGAAGGTGTTGGGCCACTCGGGTATGTAAATCCTGTTGTTGATATTGTTCCTGTTAGAGCAATAATACCTGTTTCAAAACCTTCAGTTAGTGCAAAGGTATTAGGAACTAAATCGTTAGTACTACTTGAAAAGTTAACATCTATTGTTTCTTCCCCAACATTGGCATTATCATAAGATATTTTATATTTTACAAAATACCCATAATATGAACTTAAACCAAATTGTGTAGTCCCTACAGCATCATTGGCATTTGAAACTGTTCCTGAAGTAGAGAAAAAACTACTTGTATAAGAATAATCTCCATTTCTTAAACCAACATTAGATACCTCTGGTTGTAAGTTTATAGTAGTACCTTGTGATTGTTGTATATTATTTGTTAATTTACTAAATTCCGATAAAACTAGTGTTATAGGTTCAAAAGAAGGAAGAGCACTATACCCTAAACTTGGTGTTGGGTTAGTTACTGTTAATTTCATATAAGAATCAGTACCGGAAACTAATTCTAAACTAGTAATATCAAAAGTAACATTATTAAGTTCGTTTGAGAATTGAGAAACTCTTATTTTACCTGCATCTTTATTAAAATTTTCTACTGATCCAGATAAAGTTGTTAAGGTTGAAAAGAAAAGACCCCCAAAATTTTCATCACCTACATATATTTCTGTTGCAAGATTAACATTAGAATTGTTATACCTTATTGTATTGCTAGCTATAGGGGGAGTAGTACCTGTTCTAAATTGATACCCGGTACCTGTTGTTGTAGCATTTTCTTGGTATACTCTAAAAAATGCACCTGATGAAGGTGGGTTTTGTGATATTTGTGTATATTGAGTAAAAACCCAAGGTCTAACTTGCATTTCTTCACGATGAACTACAAAGGAACCACTTACTTGTTCATTAGTTTGGGTTACACCATTTAAAACACCATTACCTAATTCCGCTAATGTACCCTCTAAATAAACATTATTTATGTTTACATTACTACCCGCATCGGCAGTATATACATTACCACCTTCTGGTAGGAAGGGGTTAGTTGGTTTACCAGATCCGGTTTCTGTTACAATATAAGCCTTATAGGGTCTATGTAAATGTGGATTATATCTATAAGTATTTCCATCTCCACCATCAGTGTTATATCCTCTATATACCCATAATTCTTGATCGTTTCTAAGTGGAATTTCTGTAGATGATTCTACTATTTGGTTATTGGTTAAAGTAATAACTATACCACTTGAAACATCTGTAAATCCTTCAGCTAGTAATTCTGATTGTGTAAATGTTATAGTTTCTCCTACTTGATATCCTGATCCTGTGTTATTAACTTTAACTTGGTTAATATTTGAACCTACAGATTTTAAAAAGAATATTGCCCCAGTACCATTTTCACTACCATTTTTTGTTATAGTAGCAGTATTAGTTGCAGATGTAGTTGGTGAAGTAAAGGGTAAATTTTGATTTAATATTAAATTAGTAAATTCTACTCCATTTTGTACTATATATGAAACATTTTCTCCTAAGGCTGATATTTTAGAATTATAATTACTATTAGCTACCGTTGTAGGATCCTTAATAGAATTAAGTTTAAGATTCATATCTAAATTATTAGAAGAACCTGATACTAATATCTGATTAGTTGTTTCTTTAAGATAATACCTTATGTCTGGTGTTGGAGCTACTGCCATTTATGTTATTTTGTTATAAATATTTTAAAACTATATTTCTACTATTATTGTTTATTGTTGTCCAGTTCCTCCTGGTATTGTTGCCCCATCAAAAAATCCTTCTTGTTGGTATTCACAATAATATAATTCGTTTAGGTTAGTGTAATTACCAATATAAATTCTAAATTTTCTTACTGATTCTTGTGTTCCATCACCAGGATCATTTGCCCCAGCAGATGCTCTAACAGTTATGGTTGCATTACCTGTTCCTATTCCCCCATTGGCATTATAATCTGGGTTTGGTTCTACTGTAAGCCCTACAAATTGTAACCAATTTGGATCAATACCAGTTGTACTATTTGAAGTTTGCCAAGTACCATCAATATTATATTGTATAAACATTACCCATTGAGTAGTTGGATTACCATTTACATTAACGTTCATGGTTCTTGTTCTATCAGCATCTGAACTAGTAGATGATCCGGGTACAGTAAAATTACCACCACAAGTAGTACTAAGATTACCCGGAGTTCCATTTGTTGGTGTAAAAACTGGTGTAATTGTTATCGTTGCAGGTGGTGAATAAAGGTTAAAAGCAGGTCCAATAGGGACTGCTGATGCTGTTATGTCACCATTATACAGTGCTAATTTTGTTACTGATGCTGGTCCTCCTGTTAAAGTAGATGAAGCACTTAAAGCATGATATGTGTCATTCTTAGCATCCATAAACCATGGTACCTCACTTGGGGAATTTGTAGAATCTCCATCAAATTCTCTTGAACCTGTATTGAAATTTCTAAAGGTATCTGTGTTAAAACCATCACCTGTTGATACTCTAACAACACCTCCTGTTTCTGTTGTTTGGAAATAACTTGCTGAATCCCATCCTTTAAAAAATGATTCTGTAGGGTATGTAGGGACTGGTGGGAAATAACCTTGTGCAATTGATTCTGTAAATCCAGTTGCAGGAATTACATTTGGATCTTCTCCTGAAGATGTAGCATAATAACTAAATACTCCACTTGCACTAAAAGTTAAATCATAAAATGAATCATCAAATGAATTAACAGCATCCGATGATGGGGGTTCATTAATTAATAATAAAGTTGCATCCTCATTATTAGGAATACCATCATCTTGTAATGAAGTATTTGCTATATACCAAGTTTGAAAACCTTCTCTAATAGCATTTCTCCAATTTGATGCGCCTGTTAAAGTAAATATTACATATTCACTACTAGCAATGTAAGGTTGAATTGTTTCACCATTAACGTCAACATTAGACATTTTAATATATTTAACCTTATTAGTTACATTATTAGCAACATCCCTAGTTAATAAACGTATAATTAAAGGTTGTGTTGCTGTAGTATATCCTAAACTCTGTAATTCACTTACAGATACTGTTATAGTATCATTTACAGCATATCCTGACCCTACATTGGTTCCTAATATTCGTACACTTAACCAATTTTGGGCAGCTTGATTTGTTGTTGTATTGATTTGAAGTTGTGCACCTGTTCCACTACCATCTGTTGTAAAGGTAGAAGTAGAAAATGATGTATTAACAGGGTAGGGTGTGTTTTGGAAATTTTGAGTTATATTTATATTATAACCTGGTGTTAATTCTCCTAGTTGGTTAACCGTATCTGCCCAAAACCACACATTACCAGGTGCTGGGATATCTAAATTAGATATAAAATTTTCTTCAAGTCTAGAATTGTTATTAAACCAATTGATTCTAAAGAAGTAATCTATAATAGCATCCTGTCCAAAGAATGTTTTACAGATTTCATTCATACCTACTTGAATATCATCACCAAATTCTCCATTATAAAATTCTCTTTGATCTAATCTAGGATAATTTACTGGAGGTACTCCGTTTGATTCCGTAATATTTTGATTATATGGGGGTGTAATACCTAAAGAAGGTACTATTGATTCACTCCACTGTTGTACAAAATCTGGGTATTGTGCGAAAAATTCAGAGGCAGAAACTTCAGATTCTGTTAAACCACTATAAGGTTCCCCATTAATTTCAAAACAAATTTGTACTTCGTTTTCATTTACAGGTACAAACCCTGAGTTTGTAACTACTGTTAATTCAAAAAATACACTACTACTATAATTTGTACCATATATTACTTCACCATAATTGCTTTCAAATCCACCATATCCCCCTCCAAATGTAATTTTGTCAATTTTATATTTCATAGGATCAACAAGTACCGTAGAAAAACCATCATCTACTGCTCCACCCCCATAATATAAGAAATTATCTGTTATTAGTGAAGATGTTGCTAACGTCTGGAGGAAATCAAAGTTATTTATACTTGAGGTTCCTCTTAAATTAATACTCATGGTAGTTGGATTATTATCTATATTTGTTGTTGAAAATATAGATTCACCTAAAGTATCATTTACATCTAATAGAGATGTAGATGAGGTATAAAAATAATTTAATATACAAGTATTCTGTGATGATTGACTAACTGGGGCTGCAAAATTATTATTAAAAGGTTCAAATGAACCCCCTGTACCTCCACTAAATTTATATATAGCAGATCCACTAACATTACCATATTCTGGAAATGAGCTACTTGAATTTGGGATTTGATAATCTCTAGGGAATGACTTAACACTACCCGTATATTCAGGAGTGGTATAAGACATTGATGGAGGTGCTTGTCTGTTTCTTTCTAATAAATTTTGTTTTACAACAACACCAGAAGATAAACTCGTTCTAGCAGGTGTAAAATCCTCTATCATTTTAAATAAAGAATTATCAAAAAATGAAATTAATCTAATAAAATCATTTACATCATAACTGTTTATATATTTTGTAAAATATGCATCTCTTAAAGTATCTAATTGTGGGTACGAATACCCTGATTCAGATACTTGTCTTGGATCACCTATATAATCACCTAAATTAAAAGCACCTATTTGTGCTATAATATCATCATTAACCTGGTCTGTAGGTGAAAATGCTACTTCTAAATAATTAATACTAGGATTACTACCACTTGGGTAAGTTTCTTGTTGGATTGATATATAAGGAGATAAGGTAGAACCTGAAGGTAAGTTTTCTTGAACTACTTTTATTTGATCGTTTATTCTATTTTTAATACCTCCGGGTACTTGATTTAAAAATATACTTTCTGTATTTTGTATAAATGAACCTGTTAAATAAAATTCACTATTTCCATTTGAAAAGGATTGTGTTGTTGCCCAAGATCCTGTAACTTTAGGATGAATTGAAGTTCTACTTGATGTTATTAATTGTGTACCTAAATCAGCTCTAAAAGCTAAATCCTGTGGTGTTGAATTAATTGTATTACCTTGAGTTGAATAAGGATTAACTACATAATCATAAAATAAACTTTCACTTAATGCTGTATCCCAATATCTTATTTCTTGGTACGCCCCAGAAAAGGGTGTAGCTAATACTCCGTCTACAGATACACTTTCTGTATGTGGGAATCTTGAAGTTTGTACTGTATCCCAATATTGCCAGTTATGTATAATACTACCAGAGCTAGAGTGTCCTATTTGATCTCCAATTCTATTAGCAGCATAAATATAAGCTTCATCACTTCCAGCATAGTCAATTGTAGTCATTACAGACCACCATCCTCCATCAAAGAAAGGTAAATCAATACTTGCTGTTTTATCTAATCCATTATTTCCATCAGGGTAAAATGTTAAAGTACCATAAGCATTAGATTCCGAAGGTAATGAACCACTATAACTTGAAGTAGTCATTCCTGATCCCGTATAGTTTAATGTAATAAATGAAGTATTATTATCTCCAACCCATAAATTTTGATGTATTGGGGTTGCTGTTTTAGGTACACCTGGGGTTTTAAATCTAAATTGTAAGGATTTTGGTCTTGTTTCTAAAACAGAATCAGAAAAATCACTATTTAATTGAAATGAGGATGTGATTTGATTGTTTATACCATCAGAATGAAAAGCATAATTAAATACATCTTCACTATAATCCCAATCTTGTAAGTCATTTTTATCCTTCCCACCAAATTCATTTATTCTTAAAATAGTACTTGGAATACCATAAGCAGTAATTAATGCTCTTAATCCAGATATTGTACCTTTTTTCTTAAGTAATAATGGTATATTATGGTAAATTCGTTTATATAACGACTTATTAACATCGTCTAATGGGACTATATCATTTGATGCAGATATTGTTGTATTTACGTATTCATACCCAGAAGGTGTATTAACTTCACCACCAATTGAACCAGTCATATTAGGGAAAGGAAAAGTACTACCTGATGGGGTAATTCCTAAAAAGGCAGTATATAAATCGTCTGTGTTAAAGTTATTTGAATATAATTTTACACCAAAATCTTTAATAGCATCCGCTACTAAATCCTTAGAAATACCATAATCTAAACGGTTATCCGCGTCAAATCTAGTAGTAATATTTTTAGTATATAACCATGTATTATCATACTGTTGAGCAACCATATCAACGAATAATTCATACTTTTCATTATCTGGATCTGATCTTAAATATTCTGGTATGGCATTGTATAAATAATCTTGATTATTTTCATCATAATTAGAAGCAGATAAAGCCTGACCACCATAATAAGGGTCATCAGGGTCTGCACTACCTAACCATGTTTTTACTTCATTACTACCTGTTGGCATTAAGGTGTAAGGAGGGGTAGTTGTTGATTTAGGATATGATTTATTTGAACCACTATTATAATATAAAAAGTAATCGTAACCATCAAATGCTTCTATTATTTTAGTTGTTCTAGTTGATATTTCTGATTTACTAGAACTATATGAAGCTGCTGAGGTTAATAAGTTTTCTATTAATGTTTGGTTTTCTTGTATTAAACTAACTTTATAATAAAAATTTTCTAACCGTGTTTTAGCTGAGCTAAATTTAATAAAATTATTATAGTCAGTATAATTTACGTTTATATTTATTTCTTTCCTATCTAATATATTTTTAAGTTGGTCAGAGGAACTAGTTACATTTGTACTTAATAATGTATTATAATTAAATATTTGGGAAGATTCTCCTGTTTGTTGGGTTACAGATATGCTATAGTTTGGACCCTTAATAAGTTGAGTATCATTTGGGATAAATTCTATAGGAGGAAATGTAATAGTATATGCTTGTGGTGTTGAAATTTCTGTAACAACCCACAATATATCTTTTAAACTAAATTGAGAAGGTAAAGGTTCGTATAATTTTACTAACAATGAAGGTTCAATTTCTGTTGTAGTATCTAACCTTAAATTATTTGCTATTACTTGCTGATCCCTCCCAAAATTAAGTAAGAAATCTACAAAATAATCAGCACTATCCCTAAATTCTATAAAAGCATTAGATGAACTTATAATTAAATCAGAGGATATAGTTGTACTTTTTAATCTAACTTCTGTTCTATCACCACTAATTTCACTAATATAATAATTAACGAATTGGTCTGATTCTAATTGTTTTCTATAAAAATTATAAGTTGAGTAAAAGGTACCCTCATCAAACCCTAAATCTTTTAAATTACCATCAGGATATAAAACAGTATCACCATTTATTACACTATAACTCCTTTGATCATATATTAAAGTTTCTTGTCCTTGTATGGGAAATATTAATTGTTGTGAATTATCATATACATAATATTCAATATAATCCGTAGACATTGTAAAAGCAGTATCTAACCTTGAAGATGATATTAAATTATTATCTTTCTCAGAATATTCTTGATATTCAAAGGTAGTTGGATCTACTGGGTTTATTGTAATGTTATTTTTGTCTACCATTAATTATTTATTTAAATAGTTGCCCCAGATTGATTTAGTTGAGATTGGATTTCTTTTAATGCATCCTCATTATCAATATTATTAATGTCTAAACCTAAACTTTCCCCGGTTAATGCCTCTGCTTTATCTATTTGTGATTGTAATAGTTCTTTTCTTAATTGAGTAATTTCTCTTTGTAAAGCTTCTATAATATCATTGTTAGGTTCAAAATCTATATATTCAGCACTAGTAGTAATTAAATATTCATGTGATCTAACTCCCCCATAAGAAGGAATTTCATAAAATAATTTTGTATATAATTGAAAAAACTCTTCTACAGATACTTCAGCTTCTAATTGTTCATTAATAGAAATATTACCTAACTCGTTAAAATTAATATCAATTATTTTAGGATATTCTGTTTTAGAATATACTTTTTTAATAAGATCTATTCTTTCTTTATTTGTGTCCATATTATTTACCCATTAACTACTTTAAAGTAATAATTTTCATCCATTACTATAGTTTGACCTGCTATCTCAGTTTGTATCAATATACAATAGTATCTTTCAGGTTCCAAACCATTCATATAAACAGTAAAGAAACTTCCGGTTGAATCACAGCTAATATTTGTAAAATCTTTATCAAAATCAACAACAAATTCATTAGTATCTAAATCCTTAATTGCATATAAAGATTGTGACGGTAAGGCGTAGTTTGTTGTGTAAACAGAAGCTGTTTGAAAACTACGAATTGGAAATTCAGGGCGTACATTTAATCTAAAATTATTTATACTTTCACTATAAAATATACCTTGGTTATTATCTAATGCTACAAATAAATCAGGAGTATTAATAACCTCTAATGATCCTGTCTCATATACAGAATCATCCCATTTTATTTCTAATTGAGGGGGGTAAATTGTATTTGTATCTACTGAATAGTAACTTAGTTGAGGAGTAACTGCTTTTTCAGTTATAAATTCTTTATTATCTTCCCATTTTACTATAAATCCTTGATTTGATATATCTATTTTACCTGCATTTAGACTTTTAGATGATGAATACCATACTCTTATGGCATCTGTTACATTAACATTTAAATCTTTGTCACTTCTTAAATTAAAAGATTGTGTAAATTCTAAAGGACCAATTCCTTCATAACCCCCAGATCCTGTATACCATACTCCACCTCCTGCGTTATTACTTCCAGAAAATGAGGCGGTTATAAGTGGATCAAACCCTGCTGTAGGCCATTTATTTGAACCAGAGTAATCAGAATATACCCAGCTTACACCTGTATAGTTAACAGGTTTATCTAAATATTGTCCCGATCCATTATTCCATGATCCTGATATAGGGTAAACTTCTATTTTTGATTCTAAAATAACATTTGTAGCTTTTGCTACATTTAATTTTAGGCTTCCTGAAAAGTTATCCCATGATCCTGTTATTTTTGCTATATTATCAATTACATCGTCTATTTGTGATTGATCGAATTTAATTAAAGATCTTGCTACTTGAGCTACAGGATTTACATCTGTTACTTTGTTATTTACATCCAATATAGCATCAAGTCCTGCATTCATTGCTGGGTAAGCACTATATATTGAAGCGTCTTGTGAGGGAAATAATTTGTATACTGCCATAATTATAAATTTACTACTCTTCCTTTAATATCTATATTTGGATATTTTAATTCAAATATACTTGGGTCTAAAGAAGGAAATATTGTTCCATTTTGATTTGCACCATCCATATCATATGCCCATGGTGAATATCCTGATGTTGTTCCTGCTATATTATTAAAAGTAATTGACCTAACAGTTTGTACTCCTTCTAACGCATCTAACAATACATTAAGAGTAGAGGTAACTATTGGTTGATTAATTTGCCATTTATCTATTAAAAAATAATCTTGTAATGCTAATATACACCTTTCAATTACTTCATTACTATTAAAATTAGGATAAGTTATTACTTCAAATTGAATACCAAAGTTAATAATAAAGGCATCTTTAATACTAATAGTATCACCAATCATTCTGTACTGATTAATATATGTACGTAAATTATTTTTTAATGAGTCTGATGTAGTTGTTAGTTTATTATTTATGTTATTAGTTAAAACATATAAATCTAATGTAGTATTAGCATCTTCAGCATTTGGTTTTTGTGTAAAGGCTTTAGATATAATACCATATTTAGGGGGCATACTTAAAGCTCTTACTAAGTAATCATCAGCTGTTACATTTCTCATTTGGGTAGCAAACTGTGAAATTGAGTTTTGTCTAATTTCTTCAATTGTATCTCCATCTTGTCCCCCACTTGCTGCTATAATATTATTTGCTGAAATAGTATTAAATATGTAATTTGAGGTGTTTGTATCTAATCCTCCTTTATTAAAGGTAATATTAGTATTATTTAAAGAATTAATTGTATTTGATAATACATTAGATTGAACTCCACCACCTGTATAATATCTTACTGTTAAAGTAGTATTAGTTGGTGAAACCCCATAAGTATTTGTAAATATAAAATTTGTAGGTGAATATGCTGCTGTTAATTTATTTTGTTCAAAGGGTAAACCTAAACCAACATTCATTGAATTTGGTATTACATCCTCTGTTGTATTTAAAGGGTTACCTGAACCAAATTGTATTTGTAATTTTGTTGGTGATAAAAATCTTGTAGCAAACCTATTTTGTACATTTTTAGTTTGTAATAGAAAAGGTGTATCTGTATCTTGATATGTATTAGGACTATTTATGTTTGTATTTCTTAAACTATCGTATACTAAATCCTGAGCTAAATAATCTACTTCATACCATTTATTACCATCAGAATCTATTACATCTATAATCCCCGCTATATTAGGAGATGATAAAGTTACAGTTTGGAATTCTTGAGGTGAGGTAAAATCAAAAGTTTCACTGTTTATTTTTCCTGAAAATCCCTTTCGTGTTTTTCTTAATAAGTAAAATGAGGGCTGTCCATTACTAACTTGAGCAACAGTTACATCTGTTGGATCATTTGAATTAGAAACAGCAAAATCTATTTCATTTTCAATAGTAAAATCTACAGGGGTTGCTGTTTGTGTTGTAATAATAGTATTAGTAGGTATAGTAACACAATAATCATAATCGGGTTGATATATATTTTCTATTTGTACAGCAGGGATTTGTTGAAAAAATTCTATAGTAGTTGTAGCTAACCCCGTTGCCTTAGGTTTATAACCGTACATATAAGCTAAGTCATATAAATTATCGTTTTGTCTTGCATATTGCATGAAATTTTCTTGAATCTGATTATCAAGATAAAAAGACAAAACATCACTAACGTAAGCAGCTTGTTCTATAAACATCATTCCAGGTGATGTTTCTGTAAAATCTGTATATGTTGAGGGAAAATACGTTTGGGAATAGTTAATTAACTGATTCCTAAATTCCGGAAATTCTTTGTTTATGTAATTTATATTTCTTCTTATTGCCATTATGCGAAATTTAATAATAATTCATCTGATATAGATGTGTTGGTTATTATATAAAATATTTGTACTGTTATTGTATTAGTATCCGCGGATTGTAATACATTTAATTCTTCAACTTCTATATTAGGAAATATATTTTTAAGTTTAGTTTGTACATCTTCCCTTAAAAAATCTAAATTTCCTGAGTTTATTTGGGTAAATATAAATTTTCTTAAACCACCACCAAATGTTGGGTTTCCAGGTCTTTCACCAGGGTTGGTTAGAAAATAATTAATTAAATTTGCTTTTATTGCATCTTTAGTTTGATAATTAGGAGTAAATACCCCACCTTCATTAAAAGGTATATTAACACCTATACCTACTCGAGGTCTAGTGTCGTTTGGGAATTGTTGTATTGCTCCAAATGCCATATTATATTATATTTTACCTTTCATTAAACCCATTATTT
>Ga0209534_10003667_pt1 | contig 14514 bp, 22 predicted proteins | sample COG_07_FD_184751 | JGI IMG/M metagenome (GOLD analysis project Ga0209534, IMG submission 184751) | Pelagic Microbial community sample from North Sea - COGITO 998_met_07 (SPAdes) (version 2) | ecosystem: Environmental > Aquatic > Marine > Neritic zone/Coastal water | place: Helgoland, sampling...
AAATGCTTGTGTTTCATAAGTAATCCCACCTGTTATAGTATCTCGTAATACCAAACGAACTTTTAATGGAAACTTTTTTTCATCTTGAATATAGATTGGGAATGTAGAAGGACATGAAAATCTTTCAACTGCGTATTCATACTCAGATGGTGTTTTTAGAATAGGTTCAATACGATTGACATCAAATACTAAATCTTTAGCTTCTGTTTCAGTCGGTAAGTTTTGAACCTCAAAGTTGTAGTATATAATATCATCTGTATTACTTTGGTCTATTTCATGGTCTCTATCACTAATAAATTCGTGATGTTGATATCGATCTCTTTCTTGAGCATTGCTCATAGTTATATTGCGAAATTTATTTTCAAAATTCATTTTAAGTTATATACTATATAGTAAGATAAATTAAATGAATGATAAACGAAGATAATTAATTATATTTACTTCTTTTTAGGTTGTTCTTTCTTTTTCTCTTCTTCACAATGTTTCAACCACTCGGGTGATTTTTTCCAGTTTCCCTTTCTCGTAAAAAATTTGTGGTGAGGTTTGACAGGTTTTGCTTTTTTAACAGGGGCTTTTTTAGCAGGTGCGGGTTTAGATACAACTCTTTTTACAACAGGTTTTTTAACAACAGGTTTAGGTGCTGGTGATTTGGACGACATTTTATTATTATACTATATATATAGATTTTTATTTCACATATGTATCTTTTGCTTTCTTTAGCACTTCAGAATATTTCATATCAGGATTCTTTGAACGGAATTCTTTCACGTGAATCAACCACTTATTGGGCGGACGTTTCTTTTTAGGTTCATCTTTTGTAGAAGCTTTTGAAGCTTTCTTGGTCTTCTTTGGTTTCTCCTCCTTAACTTCTTCAATTACTACAGGGGGTTCTTCTGAGACCTTAACCTTCTTTTTACGAACTCTCTTTTTAGGAACAGGAGCTGGAGTTGATTCCTCTACAGGTTCGGCGGTTGCTTTAGGTACAACCTTCTTCTTTCTTCCTCGTTTGGGTTTTTCAATAACAACTTCTTTTTTAGATTTTGATTTAGTAGGCATTTTTATTATATTATATATATACATATAAAAAAATTATTTTATTTTAAACGAGGAGCTGGTATTGCTAATCCAACAACAAACATTAGAAGAGAATTATATAATTGTTTATCCTCACACGAGCCACTCATTTTTAATTCAACACTAAAAAAACTAATCAAACCTATTAGTATAAAATACTTTACAAAATACTGAACAAAATCACGATCTAAAGTTAAACAACATGACCTCCATGTTTTTCTTTCACTATCACATCGTTGTAATTCAAGGTCGCCATCAGGCTCAACCTCGTTATTATTTCTCATACAATCCATCAAAAAATAAATTATAACTATATATAATATATACAAGATATAAATAATGCCTACATTTTCTAAATCTACAAGAGCGACTAAGAAGTATATGGTTGTGTATAATGGTAAAAAAATACACTTTGGTGCTATTGTAAATATGATTCCCATGGAACAATTTAAAGATAGTACAGGTTTAGGTTTATATTCTAAATATGACCATGGAGATAAAAAGAGAAAAGCGTCGTATAGAGCAAGACACAAAGCAATAAAACTAAAAGACGGAACACTCGCATATAAGAATAAAAACTCACCTTCCTATTATAGTATGAAGTATCTTTGGACTTAAGTTATTTACAACAAGGAAATGCCGTACAATTCTTTTTAAAATGTTTTAGAACCTTTGTATTCTGACTAAGACCATAAATAAAATCAATAAACTTATCAAACATAGGGTTGAATCTGTCATACACTTCAGAAGGTAATATATTTTTCAAATGTAGTAGAACATTCATTTTTTTCTGAGAATTCATAACTTTTTTCTTACTTTCATTCTTCATCAAATCTGTAATCAAATCAAATATATCATCTGTATTTACAACACCATCTGCATTATAATCAAATACCTTTTTCATTATTGTATATAGTATGTGTCTAGAAAAAATTATATATACATATAGTATAATACAAAAGAAAAAACATGTCGATTAACCATTTGATCGATTCTGGAGCAAACCCTAAATATGATATCTTTGTTAATGGAATTACTACAGACGGAGACGTAGCGATAGAAGGCAGTGTTGATATTACAGGCACTCTTGATGCTGAAACTGTAGTAGCAGGTAGTCTCGTACAAGCACCCCTAATAAATGCAACCACTGAATCACAAACAGCATTACAAAATAACATTAATGATGTTCTCCGATTTCCACCATTTTCTATTAATTCTATTTTATTCGATGAAGGACTTAATAGTTTTACTAATTTGAGTGAAATATTTCAATATGTAAAAACTCGTAAAGTTGGAATCACTGGTTTGGTTGATACATATAAACTTACATGGTCAGGAGAAACTTCAACCCTCCCAAGTGATGATGCTATCTTTGATTTCAAAGCTTTGAATGATTATGATGCAATTTTAAGTATATTCGCATATGCACAATCGAGTATTGGTGAGGATATAAATGATGTTGGTGTACAAATCAATGCTCCTGATGATCCAGCTAATGATTTTGAAGTTCAATTTAATACTACGAATGTATCATCTGTAACTAGTGGTATTCTGGTTGATTTTAGTCTTGAAATACAACTTTACAGAATTTCCTAAATAAAAAAACTAAATCTCTCGTAAATTACTTAAAATAAAATATACACATAATAAATCAATTTATTATATTATATACAATGTCATATAATAAAATGTCATATTACGAAACACATAAAAAAAATGTTAAAACATACAGACAAAATAATTTAGAATATTGTAAAGAATATCAGAGGCTCTGGTATCAAAAAAAAAGATGTCATATTAATTGTGTATGTGGTTCAAAGTATCTGAAACATAATGAAAAAAATCATTTGAAGACAGAAAAACATAAAAGAGGACTATGTGGAGTAAGACCTACAAGTAAGAAGCAAAAGACTAAAAAACCAAAAGAAAAGGAAGAACAAAAGATAATCCCATATAAAACTATCTTTGTTTCAAAGAATAAAATAATATGGAACTTGCAACTATGAAATTTATTAATTGCTTGACTTCTTTCTTTTTCTCTTTCGAACTCGTTTTTTTTTTTCTGTTCTCTTGAACGTAAAAATCTTAGATGGTTTTCTTTCTTGTGTGAATTCTTGTATGGATTGAGGGACGGGGAGTAAAATACTTTTATCAAATTGATTTACTTCATGTAATACTTTGTATCTATTTTGTTTTGTTTTAGGTGTTACAATAATTTCATCTTCTGTGGGATTGAAAAACCAATTACCGAAAATATAACTTAACATTATTATTATACTATATATCAATATATTATTAATCTGAGCTAACAAATGTTATTAGAGAATCTTCTTCTTGTTCGGTCATATGACAATCTGTATACAGGTCTATAAACGCTACGCCTTGTTTAATATATTGATCCCTAAGTTTATCATACCTTTTGTATAGTTGTAAAGTTGTACTTTTATCTTTTTCAATTCGGTCATATAACAATTTACATTTATCTAGTAATAGTTTATACTGCATATCTGTAATCTGTTCTTTTATCAAAAATAAATCTGTTGTAATTCCTTGTAGTATTTGGTTTGCTGTTTGTTTTGTTGGGCACATAATTTTTTGTATATATATCTATAATAGCAATATAATATTATACATATTTAAACGACATTATCCCTAATACGAATTACAACGACTTCGTCTTCTTTTCCTAATTGGTGGTAAAAATATCTGTTCTATAGGATATGATACCCTTCTTTTTTTTAAAGTCTTTTCATATGTTGTAATTATATCTGTAGTCTCTGATGATAAACTAGAATCTATAACATATATTTTTTTAGACTTTGTACAACCCATTATAATATTTACATATATTATAATATGTGTAGATGTTGTGAGATAATAAAATACTGGTTCTGTTGTTGTTATGGAGAAGAAGAGGAGGACATATACGGTATTGAAGCATATATTGATTGGTCTAATTATCAATTTGATAATGATGATTTGTATGGTGGTGCGGAAAATTAAATAAAGAAAATAACAGATAATAAGTATATACAATGGGATCTTTTGTTTCTATACTTTTATCTAGACAGAATCTATATTATGATACTTTTGATAGTGATACTCTTTCTATTGAATACAAACCTTCCAATGAGAATAACAATGAATTTATTATACCAATTAATACAACTACTACTGACTGGATCAACTTTAACAATAAAAGAAATTATAAGGATAATGGGATGGACATATTAGGTTAATTTTTCATCATCAATTCATATTCTCTTTCTTCTCGTAGCATATCTTCTGAACCACAACCCGTACACACATAATAAGTTAGTTGTGTTTCTTGATAAATCTCACTTGGTCTCCAATCATGTATATGTAGAATCTTAGAATACAGCCTTTCTTGAACATTCACCAGATTATGAGCAACAAGAAATGTACTCACTTCTGTCATTACATGATTTATTAAATATTCCTCAGTTGTTGTTTCATCTACTACCATTGTAATTTCAAATCCCTGCATATCATCATCTGATAAAATAATATTTACAATTCGTGAATTCATTATTTATTGTATATATCAGTTATTATTATTATTTATATGTATAATATACGCAGAAGTTCAAAAAATAATCTTCGTATAAATTACAAAATTTTTTTATTATATTATAATTATATAATAAAAAGAAATATGCCAACGAAAGAACAATTATATACATTCGTAAAGTCTGCAAAGAAAGCTAAATGTAATCAAAAAGGTGTTTGTGGTGCTATTAGTTCTATGTCTAAATCTGAATTAGTAAATATAGCATATGCTATTGGATTTGACCCTTCACAAAATAGATTTACTTATAATAAACAATATGATAAATCAAGTTCTGGAAATTCATCATCATCATCATCATCATCAACATCAACATCTAGAACTAGAACAACAAGAAGACAACAAGAAGAAAAAAAAGAGGAAACTTGGCAAGAAAAAAAAGCAAGAGGTAAAGAAATAGAAAAGGAAGCTGATAAAATAATACAACGACTTACCAATAAAGCACAGTCAATGAATAAAGATTTATCATCAACAAAAGAATGGAAGAATGCTATAAAATTAGGAGACAAAGGATTTAATCTTATTATGGAAGCAGACAAATTACGAAGACAAAAATTAGGACTACCTACAAGACAACAAGAAAGAGAACAGAAGAGAAAAGAAATTGAAAAAAAGAAAAAGGCAAGATTGGAAAAAAAAAACAAAAAATAATAACTTAGTATATTATATATAGAATGAAATATAAAATGATTGAAAAGATTATATGTTCTTTGCCTATTACACAAGTATTTATACATCCATATATTACAAGAAAATTTCATAAAAAGAAGAAGTAAATTTTTACACCACATAACATTGGCGTTCTGTTAAGATAAAAACAGGAAAATAATGTTTTACAAGACATACCCACCTTGAATTAATATTTAAGATTCTATCAATTTGTTGTTCTGTAAAATATTCATATGACTTTAAATAATTTCGTACAGCTCGTGTATTATTTTTAGGAAACAATACTACAACATTGGCCTCATTTAATTGAATTCTAGATACATAGTTATTCTGTATAACATGTGAAGTAATAAGTATGTATGTTTTGTAATGTCTTGATATTTCAAGCATATTATTTAAAAAAGACCTTGTAGCTTTTCTTACTGCTACATTTTCAATTGTATCAATATCATCACATAATAGTAATGAGTCATACAAAGAATCTTCATCTTCATCTGGTTCCTCTTCAATACTTACCCCATTAAATGCAACATCTTCTGGAGATAATCGTACAGGGTCTAATTTATCTAATACTTCATCTTCATCAAGATTAGATACAATATAAAATGGTCTTCTCTTTTTACTATTACCCCCGTGTTCTTTTCTCCATTGTTTAATATATGATGATGCCCATGTACTCTTACCACTACCAGATATACCACATATCAAACATCTTTCTATTACTTTCTTTGAGGGCATAAACATAAATTTACTTTCACGGTCTCGTAAAATGAATTTACAATTCTTTGTCTTAATAAACTTTTTGCATTCGTACATAAGTTTTGTTAAATCTTCATCTTCTGGTTCATATCCTGATTGTAAACAATTATTCAATTCATCTCGTTCTTTTGGTGTCAAATGTTTAATCATCACTTCTGGTATATCATCTATCTTAAATACAAAGTCTGATAAATACAAATACATATTATGATTCTTTCCTCCTTTTATTTTTGCGATTGGATCTTTACCCTTGAATTTTTTATTTTTAGATAATTTAAAAGACATTGTAGATTAATTATCTTACTATATAGTATATAAACAATAAATAATGTCTGGAAATATTACTGAATTAATAAGATGGTCGCAGATACCCGTCCAAGTTTCAAATATGAGATTGAATGAAAATAAATTATATGGAAATCCTAATAGAACAACCACAAGAGAAGCTATATGGCAAGCTGACCTATCACAAGCTCACAGAATGTATACACGAATGAGTGGCTTTCACGGTTCTCGTATCCCTATGGGAACCCTTGAAGGAAATGGTGGAAATAGTATGGCACCTGTTCCGTATTGGGGTTTACAAACACAACCAGTAACAGCTACAAGACCTGCTCTCGCTTCTATGTCTGTAGAGGAAGTTCCTCAGCTTAACCAGATAAACGGTAGAGTTATGGAGAAAGAACGAATGGCATTTAATACGCAACGGTTTGCTATGACGCAAAATAATCCTTATCTACCGCAACAATTCCCTTATTAAATTTATATATACATATATTATATACTAAAATGGATAAACTAATATTGGATGGTGAAAGCTATTCTTTTTCTGGAGAAGATATGAAAGAACTTACAGAAAACAAATACAACATATACCGATATCATGAATTAGAGAAATTTGATAATATCGATCAGGTATTAGGAGATAATCTAGGAGCAATTATTCTTTACCAATCTACAATGAATTCTGGACATTGGATCTCCTTATGGAGAAATGGTGATACAATTTACTTTTTTGATTCGTATGGATTTCATGTAGACCAAGAACTAAAATATAGTGAATTCCATATGAGACGTCATAAGGGTGTAAAGGTTCCGCATCTTTCGCATCTTATAGATGTAAGTGGATACAAAGTTATTTCAAGTCCTTATAAATTACAGAAAATGAGGGATAAAACAAATACTTGTGGAAGATTTGCGGGTCTTGCGATTAAACTTCGTCATATGTCATTCAAAGATTTCTCCGATCTCTTTATGAGTAATAGACACTATAATCCTGATTTCTGGGTGACAATGGCGACTGGTCATTATAATTCGTGGAATGACTTATAAAACATCAAAACTATATACAATCCATAGAATAATTCACATATTCGTACATTCTCTCATTTTTTTTTTCTATTGTATATATATAATACAATTATAATGAGTTTCGTTGTCGCAAAAGATCCCCGTACCGAAGTTAAACCCGAAGCCGCATCTCTTCATGTAATCCATGAGGGTGGCCAGCGTGTCTCTTACCAGACTTTGACTTTTGATTCTTATCAGTTGAACGCTCCTCCTGTCAGTAATATTATTACTATTAATCCTCCTAGCAACCAGACCATCGTTGATCGTCTTATCCAGGTTCGCTACTACCTTGAGGTTAAAGTGACTGGTGGTGATTTGGAAGTTGGAAGCAACGATTGCCTCCGCCAGTTCCCCGCTAACTCTTTGATTGATGTCACTAGTTTGAAAATCAACGGCGAGACTGTCTCTGACAACACTGGAGATATTCTTCATGCTCGTCTTTGCTATGGCAACGATCCTTATGACCGTCGTCGTACTTGGTCTAAAACCGCAGCCCAGCCCGACCAGTATCAACAGCTTGATGATTACCTCGTTTTGGGAACTGCACGTAATGTTTGTGCTGAATATGGTGAGAACGCACAGGAACCTACTCGTGCCTCTATTCGTGGAACTGTTGTTGATGCCCAGACTATCCGCTATGAAGTTGTTGAGCCTATCTTCATTTCTCCTATGTTTGATGGATGTGGTCGCCAGCGTGAAGGTCTTGTTAATGTTAATGAGATTCATTTGAACCTTCGTTTCAAAGCTGATACTCAGCGTTTCTTGACTTGTGCCCCTCGTCTTGCTCCAGGTGTTAATATTACCTCCGTGTCTTGTGTCCAATTCCAAGCTCCTGAAGTCTTGATGTGCTACATTACCCCTGACAATCTCCAGCCTATCCCTGCTGTTCAGACTTTGTCGTATGTCAAACCTCGTCAGTACTTGAGACAGATGACAACTATGGCTGCTGGTGAGACTCGCCGTGAATTCACAGACTCTGTTCGCCTTTCTCAGATTCCCCGTTATATGATGCTCTTCGCTCGTCGTTCGGAAGCTACCTCTACTTTTGATAAACCCGATAGTTTCTTGAAGATTAAACAGGTGAAAGTCAACTGGAACAACGAATCGTCGCTCCTTTCTGGTGCTTCTACTCAGGATTTGTACGAGATTTCTCGACGCAACGGATGCAACCTCTCGTGGCCTCAGTGGTCTGATTACAGAGGATCTGTTTTTATGGCAGAATTTGGAACCAATATTGGTTTGAGTTCAGGTTTAGCGCCTGGTGTACAGGGAAGTTATACCTTGCAGTGTGACGTGGAATTTGAAAATGGATCTGCTGCGGACTATACCCCCACTTTCTACATGGTTCTTTTCAACATTGGATCTTTCAGCATTTCTCAGAATTCTGCCCGTTCTAGTCTTGGAAATCTTTCTCCTTCTATGGTCTTGGCTGCTTCTCAGGGACATCATATGCCCGCACATGAAATGGATCACGCTAAAGGTAAATCATTCTTGGATGGTCTCGAGTCTATGATTCCTATGAGCCACGCATCAATGCCTGCTGCTGCTCCTATGGCTGCTCCTGCTCCTATGCCTGCTCCTGCTGAACAGTCTTCTGCTCGCCGTGTTGTTGGTGGGTCTTTACGCAGAAAATAGGTAATTTAACTTTTAATATAAAATAATCCACCAACTATTTAAAGAAAACAAATTATATAATATATATAAAAATGTATTGTAAAGGAAATATTTATCAAATCATATATAACGAAGATACATCTCTTCGTTATATCGGATCAACATTTAAACCATTGTCTTATAGATTTTCAGGTCATAAAACAGGTTATAAAAATTACTTAGAAGGTAAAGAAACTGAAAGTGGTTGTTCTTTATATAAATATTTTGATAAATATGGAATAAATAATTTTTCTATTGTTCATATTAAATCATATTTGGTTTATAGAGAACATAAATTTGATTATAAACATTTACATGTATATGAGCAATTATGGATTTCTAAATTAAAATGCATAAATGAAAATCCTTGTTTTAGTATTAGATATTTAACTAATAAATCTTATTATGAAAGAAACAAAGAAAAAGTTTTAGCACAATGTAAGGAGTATCGTAATAGACCAGATATAAAAAAACATTATAAACAAAAACATAAAGAATATCGTGAAGTAAACAAACAAAAAATAAAAGAAAAAAAAGCAAGAAAAGGAGTATGTGAATGTGGTCAAACTATAAACTTAGATCATAAATCAAGACATATTAGAACTGATAAACATATATATAATATGATGACGGATGAAGAAAAAAAGAATTATAAACCACTTAAAATCCAATGTCCCTGTGGATCAATTATTAGAAAAGATGAAAAAAAACGACACGAACAAACAATGAAACACCTTTCATATATTGAAAGCATTTAATTTACGGAGGAGGAACAACAGCAGGTAGAATCTCACTATCCATAATTGAAACTCTAAATTGACAATACCATTGTTCTGTTCCCGATGTAGGTAATGTAGAAACAGGTAAAAGAGCACAATCGAAACCTTCAATACCTATATTATTATTCTCAAAACTTCTAATTTGACCGAATACACCAGATGGAGAAACAGCGTTATAAGTATAAAAGTGACCTTGATTAAATACAATTTTATTTATTCTTGCTCCTTCTGTTGTAACTGGTACAAAATTAAAAAATCCATTACAAATAAAATTAAATGCTGCCGAAGTAGCTCCACCACGTAAAGAATAGTCCACATCAAGTATAACATTAATATCAAAATTAAACACTTTACGAAAAGCATCACTATCTGGGTGGAGATGCAACTTATCACGTGTCATCTTACAATGCGTGATTTGACTAATAGTATACCAAGGGTTTGCGGGAACAGTTAAATTGGTAGCAAACTTATATTGATCAGTGTCTCCTATAGCAATAGCAACTTCTTGTGTTGTTGCTAATTTAAAAGTATCAGCAGTCATTCTGCCTTGAGCTTTCATATTGTTAATTGCTAAAACACTATCAGCTTCAATACTATTGACATATATATCATATTTGGGCTTAGTATCAACATCGATTAAATGATTAATAGACATGTTTTTGTATTATATATAGTATATCAACATAAAAAAAAATGAGATTCTTTGTTCAATCTATAAATTAAATATTCGTATATTATATAGAATAATACAATGAGTATAAACCATCTAATATTTGAAGAATGCACACCTAAATATGACTTACATGTAAATCATACTAATACAGAAAAACTAAGTTTAAAATTAAATAATCAAGATACTATTAATTTTCATTCACTTGGATCTGTAGGTGTACCAGGGACAAGTATTGTATCAGATGGAAAAGGATCTTTAGAGTGGAGCAATTCGATTGCGGCGGCACAAAAAGATATATTCTTAAACAAAGACCCTATACTAATAGAATGGAAACATGATGAATGGACGGAAATAAATATTCCTTTACATCGTAATGGTTCTTTTCAGTTTATTGAAGAAGACCAACTAGTACATATACATATGTGTTTTTATTACAAATATAAAGATGCGACTTCTCATTTACCTTTTAGAATCAAGGTTATGAAAAATGATGAAGAAGTCTATAATGAACATTATGGAGACTATGATAAATATGAAGTTCTTAATAAACTATTAGACCACCTAGTAGTAGATGCTAATATAGGAGATGATATTAAATTTTATATTAAGAAAGAATACAATGATCAAGGGAATTTTGAATTACAAAAACATTCTTATATTACTTTTGAAGTATTGTAAATAATAATATACATATAAAAACCAATCCCAAAAATAAAATCTTTTGTATATATATAATACAATAATTATGACTTCTCTTAACTTTGACGATGATGGACAATTAGGATCGATGGAACTTTATGGATTAAAACTCCAGAAAGTTGTAGCCGATTTTACAGAGTTCGATGCAATTACGAAGAAATACGTAGATGAAAAAGTCTCACAGGCTAAATCGGAACTTACAGGTGGTGCTTCTGAAGCACTTGATACCTTCAAAGAACTTGAGGATTATTTGACGGCGTCTGGAACCGCTGGTGGTCTCGTAGAACAGATTTCTGCTCTTTCGCAACAGATTACGGATGAGGCTACTCGTGCTGGAACGGAAGAAGGTAAATTGGATGCTCGTGTTTCTGCTTTGGAAAATAATACTACTAATGCTACTAATATTTCTGGTCTTCAGAGTGAATTGGACACTACCCAGCAAGGAGCTGGACTTGACCTTGATGGGTCTTATGTTGCCGATGCTGCTCGTAATTACATTACTGGTGCTACAAGTTTGAAAAGTGCCGATGCTCTTTTGGACTCTGCTGTTAAAGCAGAAGCTGACCGAGCCACCGCTGCTGAAGAAAAATTGACAGCAGATTTATCTACTCAAATTTCGACGTACACTTCAAATAAAACAACTACTGATAGTAATATTACTACTCTCCAATCTGCCGTAGCCGATGAAATTAAAGATCGTACCGATGCGGATAATGATCTTTCTGGTCGTATTTCTACATTAGAAGCTGACCCTACTACTCAAACAGAAGTTAATAGTGTAGGATCTCTTTTGAACGCATTAACTGCAAGTGTCACGGCAGGTGAAGCGGCTCTTACAGCCGCTATTTCTACTGAAGTTGCTGATCGTGTTGCAGGTGATGCTTCTCTTCAAGCAGATATTGGTGCGGAAACAACCAGAGCTGAAGGTGCGGAAGATGCTTTAAGACTTGATCTTGATGGAGAGATTGCTACACGGGATGTGGAAAAAATTACTGCTGATGATGATAGAGCTGGTATTCGTGCTGACCTTATCACCACTGCGTCTGCTCTTGAAACTCAAGTTGCCACCGAACGAGGTCGTGCCGAAAATGCTGAAGCTCTTTTAAATACTGGTATTGCTACAAATACTTCGAATCTTGCGGCACAGGTTTCTAAACAAGCTTCAGAAAAAGCTACTGCCGATACGGATAGAGCTTCTATTCGTACGGAATTTGCGAATGCGGATTCTGCTCTTGATGAGCGAGTTGCAGTTTTTGAAGGACAACTTAATAATGGTAATGTTGAAGGTTCTGAATATTATGTAGATAATTTGAGTGTCCAAGGTGTTGTAGATGATTTGAGAGGTGCAATAGATTATGTGAACGGAGAAAGATTTACTGATAAAGGTATTGCTGACAGCAGACATTTATCTAGTGAAGCAAAACATACCGCTAGTGATGGACGTCACGCTGGTCATGATACCAAACATGCTTCACACGAAGAAAATCTTGAAGAATTGGAAAATACAAAATTCTCTAAAGCTGGGGGTGAAATTACGGGTGAAGTTAGAGTTAACCTTGATGATAGTTATTTTTACCTTTCGTCTGTCTGGAGAATTCGCACTGATGCAGTTGGAAAACGAATTGTTTTTGAATTCAATAAGGGGACGGAAGAAGCCCCTGATTTTGTAAGTGGAATTCCCTTCATTTCTTCCCATTAAATACAATAAAAACAAAAAAACAAAAACAAAAATTATTATTATATTACTATAACTTTTCTAATTTAATTATTACATGAATTATAAAAGGTATAAAAGGAATTACATAATAATATATATAACATCTATAAACATCTATTAATAATGTCTGAAGAAGAAAGAAAAAAATGTGTTAAATGTAAAGTGAATCTATTACTGAAAGATTATAAATTAAAAAGAGATGGTCTTTATTCAAAAAATTGTAAGAATTGTTTAATTGTATATAGTAAGTCTAATAAAATAAATCGTGAAAAACACAAAGTAGAATGTACTATATGTAAACAAAGAATGTGTAAAAATAATATTGATAAACATATTAAAGCAGTTCATTATAAAATAAAAGACATTGAATGTAAGTATGAAGATTGTGAATTTAAATGCAGTTCGAATAGTGATTTAACACATCATATTAATTCTGTTCATTTAAAAAAATTTCGTTTCTTTTGTGATTATGAAAATTGTGAATTTAAATCATATGCAAAGAAAACATTAAAATCACATATTAAAAGATATCACGATAGAATAAAAGACCATATATGCGAATATGAAGAATGTGATATGAAATTTAGTAATAATGGTGGTTTACAACGACATATTAAACAAGTTCATCTCAAAATAAAAGACTTTGAATGTGAACAATGTGGATATACATGCAGTACTAAAGGTTATTTACAAAAACATAGTAGAAAATGTACTGGTAAAGAACATATATCAATTGGCGAATTTAAAGTCCGTGAATGTCTACGAGAAATGAATATAAATTTTCATCATAATACATCGTATATTGTAAAAGATAAATCATGGTTGAAGTGGGATTTTATACTTTATAAAAACAATGAAGTACAAGCATTTATAGAATATGATGGACAACAGCATTTTATACCTATTTATTTTGGAACAAAAAGTAAAATAAAAGCAAACAAAAAATTTAATGATACACTAAAAAGAGATACGATTAAAAATGATTTTTGTAAAGAGAATAATTATCCTTTGTTGAGAATACCCTATACGAAATTTGGAAACATACCAGAACTGGTAACAACTTTTTGTGTAGAGTATTTGAATTGGGGTAATGAATTATAAATTAATTATATCTATATATTATATAATACAATGAGTATCAACCATCTTATAAATGAAGAAGCAATTCCAAAATATGATATTTATACTAATGATGTAACATTAGATGAACAAGCGAAAATAAAAAATGCAAAAGTAGAAGTTGATAATGGTGATGTTGTAGATTTTTCAAGCTTAGCCTCATACGGTGCTCCAAGCGAAAGGCTTACAAGTTTAGGGAATGGACAACTTGCTTGGGTGTCTGGTAGTGGTACGTCAGGAATAGAGTATGGTGGAACTATACCTTTAACTCTTAATACTTTGGCTAAATATTCTGCGACAGATGGAAGTATTGTAGACAAAACTTCGTTTGTAGATACTGATATACTATTAAAGGATGGAAGTGTTGCTATGACAGGTAATCTTGATATGGATCAAAATAATATTCTTGATGTTAATGATGTATATGTTGATA
>Ga0209534_10003673_pt1 | contig 14496 bp, 12 predicted proteins | sample COG_07_FD_184751 | JGI IMG/M metagenome (GOLD analysis project Ga0209534, IMG submission 184751) | Pelagic Microbial community sample from North Sea - COGITO 998_met_07 (SPAdes) (version 2) | ecosystem: Environmental > Aquatic > Marine > Neritic zone/Coastal water | place: Helgoland, sampling...
TGACGCGGTTGATAAACAAACTCCAATGATTGGTTATTTGCCAGGACAAATGCCTTTTGAATTAGGTGAGAAGTTGCAAGAACTTGGTATGCATATTATTAACAAGAAAGCTGATGATACCTGTCATATTGATAGAAACCTTATAACAGGTGCTAGTCCATACGCTTCTAACAAACTTGGTAGGCTAACTGCTGAAACACTATTAAAAGTTGTAAATTACTAATTTCTATTTACTACACAACAGAAAAAAAGCATGTTACAATGAGACTAAATAATTCAGGCAGTTAATTTCTCAAATGTATTAGACGCTTATATCTAAAACTAAATCTATTATATTGATAATCTCAATAGGACACACTAGCCTAATCTTAAGCTAAAACAAAAGTTTAAACAGATATGAATGATGTAACTCTACAAAAGTTTATGCGAAATTTGTTACAAGTGTATCAAAGTGGAAAGTTTGCAGATGCTGAGAAACACGCAGTAAATTTTACGCGTCAATATCCTTACCACCCATTCGGGTGGAAAGTGTTGGGCACAATAATGAGTCAATTAGGAAAAAAAGATAAAGCAGTTAGTGCAAATAAAAAAGCAGTAAAGCTTTCATCTAAAGATGCTGAGGCGCATAGTAATTTAGGTGCTTCGTTAGAACAAATAGGTAAATTAAAAGAGGCCCAATCAAGCTATAAAAAAGCAATTTCTTTAAAACCTGATTATGCTCAAGCTCATTACAATTTAGGTGTAAATTTACAAACACAAGGTAGGTTTAATGAGGCCAAAATAAGTTATAGGAATGTATTGAAACTTATGCCTCAAAATATTTTAGCACATAACAATCTTGGAACAATCTTTAAAGAATTAAAAAAATTTGACGAGGCTGAAAAAGAATACAGGTTAGCAATATCAATAAAGTATGATTATGCCGAAGCTCATAATAATTTAGGAAATATTCTTCAAGAATTAGGCCGATTAGACGAAGCAGAGGTGAGTTTAAAACAAGCTATATCTTTAAACTCGAATTATATAGAAGCATATTATAACTTAGGAATAACATATCAAGAAAAAGGTAAACCTATCCAAGCTATGGAAAGCTATAATCAAGCTATAACACTGAAACATAATTTTGCTCGAGCTCATAATAGTTTAGGCGTTTTATTTCAAGAGCAAGGCAGTTTGAAAAAAGCAGAATTATCTTGCCGGAAAGCCATACTATATGAACCTGATTATGCAATTGCACATTATAATCTGGGTGTTATTTTACAAAAGATTGGAAAAAAAGATGAAACTATTCAATGTTATAAACAAGCAATAAAATTAAGTCCTAATTTTGCAAATGCATATCTAAATTTATTTGACGTTTTTGAAAAAAATAATAAAGTCGATGATGCTCTACAAATATTAAGAAATGCAAATGGAAAAGTTACTGAAAAGAAAGCTGATTTTTTATTTTACGAGGCATTTATTCAATTTCGCAAAGAAGAATATACCTTATCAGAAAATTTACTAAAAAAAATAAATAAAGATAAACTTTCAATAAATAAAAAAATAAATTTTTTGAAATTCAAAGCTAATTTTTATCATCATAAAAAAGATTATGACTCAGCGTTTGAAACCTACAAGGCTATGAACGAAAGTATACTTAATAGTGCTGAATATGATACTCAAATAGCGGAAAAATACTTTAACCAACAAACTAAAAAAGTTTCACAAATCCAACATTTGTCTCAAACACCATTAGTTAAATCAGAAATTAATCCAGATTACTATCAACCAACATTTCTTATTGGTTTTCCGCGTTCAGGTACAACCCTTTTGGACACTATATTAAGAAGCCATTCCAAAGTTGATGTTGTTGAAGAGCAACCCATGGTTCAAATTATGAAAAATAGTTTTGATGCTAGAGATTTATCTAGCATCGATACTGTGGAAACAATTAGCACACAAATGATAGAAAAATTAAGTAACATATATTTAGAAGAATTTAAAAAATACTGCCAGATCAATCCAAGCAACATATCGATTGATAAGTTTCCACTGAACATTTTAGAAGTTTCACTCATAAATAAAGTTTTTCCTGAGGCAAAATTTATTTTGGCTATACGTCATCCATTTGACTGTATAATGAGTTGTTGGATGCAAAACTTTAAACTTAATCCAGCCATGTCAAACATGATTGATTTAAATAGAATAGTGGATTTCTATTGTTTATCTATGGAAATACTCAGTCTTAGCATTTCTAGATATAATTTGAACATTCATAGTATCCGTTATGAAGATTTAATTGTGAATTTTAAAGCTGAAATATCAAATTTATTAAATTTTCTGGACCTAAATTGGGAAGATGAATTAAAAGATTATCAAAAAACAGCGCTATCTAGAGATAAAATTTATACCCCAAGTTATTCACAAGTTGTTAAACCAATATATAATACAGCGGCATACAGGTGGAAAAACTATGAAGAACAATTGCTTCCATACAAATCACAAATAGAGCCATGGCTAAAAAGTTTTGGATATGTTAAATGATATTCATTTGTCAGTCCAACTTGATTGATTAATGCGTTTCCAAGCATATCAGTTCTGTTTCCTGTTCCATAATATAATAAAATTGGTGTTTCTGGGCCCTCAGCTAAGGAAAAGAATTTATCATGAAAATCCTTGTGAAGCTGTCCGCTTTTTTGTGAAGGCTGTAATTGTTTCTGCTCCCTCAATGATACCAGTTTCAATCCACTCTACCTCTCAGCTTATGTGACGTTTGATGGAATTGATGTTACACATATGATACGCAAGAAGCAATTTGAAACCACTGGGAAAACAGCCTTCCATGAATTTTACGTACTCGCTGATTTACTGTGTTTAGCAATATGTGCGACTCCGTCTTAAGGTCAATTTTGCTACAGAACCGGCTAGCTGCTGAAACACTATTAAAAGTTGTAAATTACTAATTTCTATTTACTACACAACAGAAAAAAGTGTGTTATAGTGAGACTAAATAATTCAGGCAGTTACAATGAAATTTATAAAAAATATATCAATAATAGTATCAACACTGTTAGCTACAGCGTCATTTGCAAACAAAACAACTGCTACTGTTCAAAAAGATTTAAATCGTCTTGGTTATAATGCTGGACTAGTAGATGGCTCATATGGGAAAAAAACTCGTATAGCATTAGAGCAGTTCTATAAAGATAATGGTGGAGTGTTTGACGGAAAACTTGATGGCAATGAAATTAAAGATCTTAAATTAAAAACAAAACAAAGTTCGAAGAATAAACGCCCGGAATTTGTAATTAAACTGGCCACAAATGATCTAGATCAAACAATAGCCCCACAAAAATGGCCCTTTGTAAAAATATCTAATTTTTTATCAAAACATCAAAAGCAAAATGTGGGTGATCGGGGTGTCAATATAAATGATGTTGAAAACTGTGTAAGCCTACTAACAAACTGGAAATCTAATAACTCTCAACACCAAATGGAACGTGATCGAGATAATTGCATCCAAGTTTTAGGTTGGAATTATTATGATAGGGAAGACATAAAGCCATTTGAGACAATATTATTAAAATGGGCTAATACTGATAATCTTAAATACAAACTAATTTTAACTGACGTCACACATGATCGCTACGATGTTAAGGCATTCCTATCTACATTTGGAAGTTTCTATGCAGTAAAATATGATGAATTTTCTTATACAAACGCACAACGAAGTAAAGTAGACGAATATCTACAAAGCAAATTACTTAACATCAATGAAGATGAAATTGGCGAACCTAAAAGACGAGTTCATTGTGATCCAAAAAAACATTCATCAATAGGCAATGCAAATCTTAATAAGCAGGTGGATATTGACATATGTGGATCCTCCCGTTGGAAAATTACTATAGCTCAACTACTACTTGCTTCACGATTTAGTAATAATGATTTGTGGGAAAGAGGTGTCTATAATACTAAATTTCAATTAGAACAATTTGATAAAGACGGTATTTATGTAACCTGGGCAACTAGAGGTGCATTATCATGGGATTATTCTCACGATGTTACAACAATGCTATCACTTATAACCGAAATATTTGATGCAGCTGGTTATGATTTTTTAAATCATGAACTCAGTAATAAGCTAAAAGTTTATGAGTTATTTGATAAACAATTTCAAATCGTTGATGATGTATCCATACTCGAAAAATATGCCAAACGTAATTACGGAAACAAAGGTACAAATTATTCAAAATGGCGCAAACTTTCTAATAAGGAACGAATAGGAGATTGGAATAAAGCAACTATGGCTTATAGTTCTCTGTCCTATATCAAAGCCCATAACCCCAAGCTTTCATCTTTAATTGAATGTAGTTATAATCCTGTTTTCTCACCAAATTCTCAGGCGATAACTAATTTTAATATCGTAGATATATGGGATCTGTATTATGGTTCAGGCAAATCTAAAGTTTGTAATTGATTTGTCAAAAAGCATGCATGCTTTGGAGTGAATTGAGCGTTCTAGTTTAGTCAAAAGGGTACCTCATCCTAGACCTACGAACTCCATCTCCCCAAAAGGCCAAAGTCTAGGCAAATGTAGCTTCTGCAAAATTGGATGCTTATTGTTTTTTATTCTCTTATGCTTCAAGGTGCCCACACAAAAAACCATTGGGATAGGCATGTTTGGAGCAACAGGTTGGCGTCGGTTCAAAGCTAATGATGAAATAAAAAAATGGGCAACCGCGGCGCAAAAATTTGCCAGTGGCGCCGCGCAAAACCCCGCCTTGAAAGAAAAATGGTTGCAATGCGAAGGCACTTGGTATGTTGGCGTAGACGTCTTGCCTTCGGATGAAGACGGGTGCTTTAAAGGTTTTGAGCTGTCTGGGCCTGTCTCTGAGCTAATTCAAAGCGTGGTCACAAAGCCCTTACACCCTGCGCAGGTTTCAATCATTTATCCGGGATATCCAAAACCACGGCAGGGCGAAACTAAGGCTGGGTTTACTTATCGGCTGACGCGGGACGCGGCGCATGTGGACGGGCTTTTGCCCGTTGGTGCAGAGAGACGCCGTATGTTGCGAGAACCCCATGCCTATGTGCTTGGATTACCCTTGAACACATGCGATATTAAAGCTAGCCCGATGGTTGTCTGGGAGGGCTCGCATCTGATTATGCACAAAGCGTTTCAGGCCGCACTCAACCCCTATCCTGCAGCGCAATGGTCCGATATTGATCTGAGCGATGTGTATCATGCAGCGCGCCGAGAGGCTTTTGAAAGCTGCCAACGCGTGGTTGTTCATGCCGAGCCGGGCCAAGCTTATGCGATTCATAGACTGGCTTTGCATGGGGTTGCCCCATGGCAAGCAGGTGCCCATGCCCCAAGCGAAGGCCGCATGATTGCTTATTTTCGGCCAGAATTAAATGATATCGAGGAGTGGCCAAACCTATGAGTGCTAGGGGTTTTTGACTGGTTTTATCCCAAGATAGATAAGGAGAGCTGAGATGTTGGAATTGCTGCCAAATTGAGAACTTTGCAATAAAGATTTGCCACCACATCCTTATCATTCACATTAGAACTACAGCTCTTTCAAAGCTAGTGTCCCTCCCGTCGCAGTTGGTGCGCGTAAACAAGCAGCTGCCATCTTGTTGCCCAAAACAATGCAATCGTGCGCATTCCAGCTTTCGTGCAATCCGTGAAGTATACCTGCAGCAAAGGCGTCACCGGCGCCTACGGGGCTTAATATATCATTCTTTGGAATTTGAGGTACTTCGAACCAAAGCTCATCATCAACTGTCTTCCAAAGTGATAGCTTAGGTGTATGAATTACACATCCCCGACTTAACCCTTTCGACATCAAATGTGTAGCGGCTTTGGCCATATTGGGACGATCTTCTTCACCGTTTAAAATAACTCCAGTAGCTCGGGACGCCTCAACTTCATTCAAAAATAGCCAATCGATGTCCGCCAACGTGCCCATAACCGTTTTGGCGTAGGTGTCGCTTAGAGATGACACGAGATCAACGCAAGTCATCATTCCCACTGCTCGTGCTTGTGCCAAAAGCTTGGCGGCACCTGTTCGGCCTTGGCCGTCTATGGCATCTAAAAGTGGTAAAAGGTTCAGATACCCTAAATAGAATATGCTAGGACGATTTGCTGCAATGGCCTCCATTGATAAAGTGTGTTCATCAAAATGTGCATTGGCACCGGCGTTGTAGAAAAATGTTCGGCTGTCACCTGGCACATTCATTACATGGGTATGTGCCGTACAAACATTAGTAATTGATCCTAACTGCTCAACTGGCAAACCAACGTCGTGGCATGCGCGACGAACTAAATCACTGTGATTATCACAGCCCAGCAAACCTGCAGGCCAGATCGGATAATCAACTTGCAATGCTGCCAGGTTGAATGCAACATTTGCTGCACCACCGCCAACGCCGACCGTTTGGCTCGTGATGCTTACAAGATCAGATTTCTCAGGCCACTGTGAAATATCATGAATAATATCTACAATCCAGTTTCCTGCGCATACAATGCCGCGTTGCGCAGTCATTACAGCACCTCGTTAGATAGCTTGCGTAGGGCTGCAGCCTCTTCAGTGATAATTGTGAACTGCCCCAGAGGTTTTAGGAAGTATTTTTCGATTAAACCATAACTGCGCATGATCATATTTTTTAGCTTGGTTTTGTTGGTATGAAATTGTGTTTCTTGACACAGAATATCCCACCTGACCCATTTTGGCTGAGCCCATTCGTTTTCGATGAACGTTTTTTTGGCAACTATCAATGTGCAGTTGATATGTGACTTTTTCACGCCAAGTATTCCACGTCTTGAACCTGACCAGATTTGCCTGCTGCGAGTGCTGCCGTCAGGATAGCATGATGATCGCTAGCCTCGGATGGTGTAGCACAATGAAAACCATTCCCATCCCCCCCAGCAAGCTCATCCACATAGGCCGCCCACATTTGTTGAATTGCATCGGCAAAACCGAATTCAAAAATACCGCCTGTAATTGCTGGAAAAAGCGACTGATAACCAAGGTCTTCGGTTTGCCATGTTTGTTTGCCACCTCGTTCATATTTCATGAACTGCCACTGGCGTGGTGATTTAGTAGTGAAAAAGGCTGACCCTTTCATACCTAAAATCCGCAGGGACCATGTGTTGGATTCGCCTGGTGCAATGCGCCATGTTTTAAAGACCAAAGGGAAATCTCCATCTTGCGCTGCGACGTGTCCGGTGATTGTGGCATTGTCCCAGGTTTCGCATGGAACAATATTACCTTTGCCATCTGGCCGATTTGCTACACGCTTCAAAAGGCTTGCGTGGACTGTTTCTGGCTTCCACCCCAAACGAAGCGGTACATGGCAAACATGCATTCCCAAGTCGCCCATGCAGCCGTATTCGCCATTAATGTCAATCATCCGTTTCCAGTTGATGATTTTGTCTGGATTGATGTCAGATGAATGCAGGAATGCAGACTCCACCTCAATGATATCACCTACTTCACCAGATTTAACAAATTCAATAACCCGTTGTGCGCCTGGAAAGAACGGCATCTCAGAGGAACATCTAACCAAAATATCAGGGTGATCATAAATTGCCTGCGAGATGATTTTATTTTGGGCCATATCCATACCAAATGGTTTTTCACCAAAAAGATGTTTGCCAGCTGCCAATATTTGTGGATAGATATCTCCGTGCAACAGATGGGGAACGGCACAATAAATTGCATCAATATCCGGATTACTCAGTAATTCGCGAAAATCTGTTGTTGTTTGTTTAACGCTAGGCAAATGGGCTTTAAACCACCCCATCAACGCTTCATTTGTGTCGCAAACGCCTACGATTTTGGGACGCGCTCGGCTTTCAGTTAGGTGTAACCAGCGCGCAGCAGCGGAGGCAAATTCTCGCCCCATCAAGCCACAGCCAATAATTCCAAAGCGAATAGTTTTCATGAGCCTAACCTAATATCGATATAGCAGCATCGACTGATGAGCCGTCGTGGACTACAGCCATCAAGGCGCGGGTCATTGCACCGGGATTGTCATGGTGAATAACGTTGCGGCCATAGACGATACCACGGGCACCTTGATCCATTAGCTCTTTGGTGCGTGTAAGGATTTCAAAATCGGACACTTTCCCGCCGCCGCGCACCAATACTGGAATGCCCTGCGCTATTTCGATAACTTTATGATATTGGTTTATATCGACACAAGGATCAGCCTTGATGATATCAGCTCCCAATTCGACCGCTTGACGAACAAGTGGTAGGATTTTATCCAAATCCCCATCCACCATGTAGCCACCATTGGTGTTATCTTGCATTACCAGTGGTTCAACCATCAAGGGCATCGATACTAAATCACAGGCATGTTTTAATGCATTTATGTTGCGAATACACTGGCGATAGACATCAGGTTCGTCTGGAAGACTAAGTAAGTTCACGACTACACAAGTTGCATCTAGACGGATTGCTTGTTGTACAGGTTGATCGATTGTTTCGGAAAAAAGTAATCGCGGTAGTGGAGTACCATAAACGTTCGCTATATCTGTGCGCAACACTAAGGCTGGGCGATCCTTCCCAGCGCGTTGTTGGAGCAGGGGTGCCGTACCTGGTGGTAATTGGATGGCATCAGGTGCTGCCTTAGCCACAATATCGATAGCAGTTTGCATATTTTCGATACCACCAAGAAATGTCTTTTCGTTAAACATCCCGTGATCTATGGCCACATCAAAACAGTTTCCTGATGTTCCGAATAGTCGGTTTAATCGAGCAGTTTTCATATCAAAATCTCCAATGCGTGTTATTGTGTGGAAACCTTACCAAAATCATACAGTGCCAAAAAACTAAAGTAAGTTCCATTTCTCATAATCAGACACCAACAAATGTATTGCATCCACATCTTCTTCAATTTCTGAAAACCTTCCAATAGGTTCTGCAAAAACGTTATCTGTTAAATCATCGTTTACCGTTGAGACTTCACCAATCAGTACGTCCCCATTTTCGCCCCAAAACTTATGCCAATTACCTGGAGCAAGAGTTACACTTTCTCCTGGTGCAAGCCGAAGAATATCCCCAGCATTAAACATCTTTGCAACTCCATCACAAAATACTGGTACTGGAGCTTTTAAGTCAATCTCACCATTTGCATTACTTTCAAACATCTCTATGGCTAAGGTTGCTCCACCTCGATTTATTATATCTTCAGTTTTAATTATATGGCGGTGTGATGGAGATACCTGATCTTGACGTGATATCATTATCTTTTCAGCATAGCACATTCCTTTACCACTTCTTAGATCAGACATTGAGCCGTTTCGAACAGTAAATAGGAATAATCCCTTTTCATTAAAACGACCTTCGCCATAGTCTGTTATATCCCACCCTAAACGTGCATCAAAAATTGCTTGAAACTCAAGCTTTCGTGCGACGAGTTCACTAGGTTGAAAATAAGCAAATGGTGGCAACCTAAATCCATATGACTTTATAAATTCATCGGATTCTTGGATAATCTTATTAATAATTGAGCGTTTCATATTTTATTCCATTTTACTTGGGTAAATGACACCCTTGCGGATAATGAGGTTTGCATAAAGACAAGGTTCACTTGTTGAAACAATTGCATGACACTTTTTTACACGATCATAAAACTTATTTCCAACCAATGCTGTAAGAGGTTTGTTTGGGGCATATTTATTACAAGTCATGAGCATTTCTTGATGTATGTCATGCAATTCTTCTGGGTTTTCGCCAACTGTTGATCGAAACAAAGCTTGATCCGTAAAATCATCAAGAGGCAGAACACTTAATATAGCATCTATAACAGGTACTAAATTCATTCCATCCAGACGAATAAGTCTACGAGCATTTTCCAATGCAGGGTAATTGCCATCAACAATAGCAATTTCATCTCCATGACCCATGGCTCGCAAAATAGCGAGGAGTTCAGGGCTTAGTATTGGGTTGATACCTTTTAGCAAAATTAGGCTCCTTTAAACAAAACATTTTGGTCAAGAAGGTAAAGCGCGAAAAGTGGTAAGCTTGCGCCGCCAAGTGCTCGGGCGCCGCGACCTACCATACCTTCAAGAATACTTATTTCAGTGATTCCACGTGTGTCTAACTTTTCAATTTCAAGGCGAATAGCATCTACCATCTTTTGCCTTATGTCACTTGGAAATGCCCCATCAATTACAGCTGCCTGAAAATCAATAACTGAAGAAGACGCAACAATAGCCCAAGCTAGATGTCTCGCTGTATCTTCAATCCATTCATCGAGAAGTGGCCCAATTGAATGCCAATCTTCAGGTTCAGACCACTGGTGTGATAGGGTAAACCCGTTTGCTCTCAAGCGCATTTCAAGTGTATAAATAGATGCATTGTCGATAAGTGTGGTAACTTCTCCATCACTATTCATTATAGGCATTGGCCCAATAGCTCCGGCGTTACCGGTTCGCCCAGAATATAATCCATGATTTAATACAACACCACCACCTATAAAAGTGCCAATGAAAAAATATATAAAATCAGCCAATTCTTTACCATGGCCAAAAACAAGCTCTGCGCCACAAGCAGCAGTAGCATCATTTTGCATACTAACCGGCAAATTACTTATAGTTTCTAATTTAGATTCAAAGTCGTTATTTTTCCAAACATTCATTAAATCTTGAGGTGCGTTAATTTTTTCAGCCCAGTTCCATAATTCTGATGGGATCGAAACACCTAGTCCTGCAATGCGCTTTTGTTGAGATGGCGATAATTGTTCTCGGAGAGTAGCAATGCCAGTTTCAACAAAAACTATAACCTCTGATGGGATAGGATAGTCAAAAACTTTGCTAATAGATCCTAACTCTTGGCCTAGAAAATCTACCAAAACTAAATCAGCACTTCTGCGACCAATTTTCAATCCAAATGAAAATACTCCATTTGGATTTAGGCTCATCGGAATAGAGGGTTGCCCAACTTGCCCACGTTGTGGCTTACCTCTTAGTAAAAGTCCATCTTTCTCTAATGACCGCATAATTACTGAAACAGTTTGTGCAGATAGGCCTGATCTACGCGCAATTTGAGATTTTGCAAGGTAACCATGTCGCCGAACAAGAGATAAGACAAGTCGTTCATTATAATCTCGAACACGACTTTGATTGGCTCCTCCACTTGGATCATTCTTTTTTTCAGAAGGTTCATTCAACATATAAAAAATCACTTTTTAGAATTTTTAACCTCATACATGATAGTATTCTGAGATTAATGTTCATTTATGATGGCTTAAGAAGCGCATTTAATCAATATAAATATACTAAATTAATTAATAAATCAAAGTGATTTATCTATTGACAGGATGTATGTCATTATGATTTGTATATTTGGTGAGAAGCAAATCTATGCTTTTACCTAACTGGGAGAACGACTTATGAAAAAAACTATTATCAAATCAGTAATAAGCGCAATTGCTGTAACAACACTTTCGACAAGTGCTTTTGCAGCAGGCACCGCAGCTTGCTTGATTACTAAGAATAATACGAACCCCTTCTTTGTGAAAATGAAAGAAGGCGCTGAAGCAAAAGCAAATGAATCTGGTATAGACCTCAGCTCATATGCAGGAAAAGTTGACGGAGATGCTGGACCACAGATTACTGCAATAGAAAATTGCATGGCATCTGGTGCAAAAGGGATTTTAATTACTGCATCAAACGACGCTGTAATACCAGCTTTGAAAAAAGCACGTGCGGCAGGAATTCTTGTTATAGCACTTGATACTCCAATAGCTGATCCTGAAGCACAAGATATGACTTTTGCAACTGATAATTTTGAAGCAGGCTTGTTAATTGGCAAGTGGGCAAGAGCAAAGATGGGCGACGCTGCAAAAGATGCAAAAATTGGTATGCTAGATATTAATAAAGACAATATTTCTGTTGATGTTGCTCGCGATACTGGCTTTTTAGTAGGTTTTGGTATCGATGTGCCAAATCTAAATGTAATGGGATCTGAGACAGATTCACGCGTGATCGGTCATGAATCATCAGGCGCAAACCCTGAAGGTGGAGTTACTTCTGTAGAAAATCTACTTGCAAAAGAACCTGATATGAACGTTGTTTATACAATTAATGAACCGGCTGCTGAAGGCGCGTTCCAAGCATTGAAAAAAGCAGGAAAAGAAAAAGATGTCTTAATTGTTTCTGTTGATGGTGGTTGCCCAGGTGTTGCCAGTGTTAAGTCAGGCGTAATTGGTGCAACTTCTCAGCAATATCCGCTACTTATGGCATCTAAAGGTATCGAAGCTATTGCAGCATTCGCAAAAGATGGCACCAAACCTGCTGCTTCTGATGGATTAACATTCTTCAATACTGGCGTAAATCTTGTAACAGATTCACCAGCTGATGGTGTTCCGTCAATTGACTCTACAAAAGGCACCGAACTCTGCTGGGGTTAATTTGAATAATTTAAAATATATGATTAAAGTAAAATTAAAGGGCGGTGCATTTGCCGCCCTTTATGTTCAAAGTTTATAAATAAAATATATGCTGGGGAGCTCGGGTGTAGTGAGTCAATCTGAATTTGAAACAAACTTAAACAGTGCAGATAGCGCAGTTGCTGTATTTGAGCGCGATGATCGGACGTTTCTATCGAATGTGCGAAATGCTGTAAGAAATTATCCAACACTTGTCCCTGCATTAGTTTTAATCGTTAGCATTCTAATTTTTGGTATCATTGCACCTAGATTCTTAAGTCCTGGTGTTTTGTCTTTAGTCCTTCAACAGGTAACTGTTATTGGCATTGTTGCAATCGCACAAACGTTGATAATACTAACTGCAGGGATAGACCTTTCAGTTGGTGCAATTTTGGTTCTTTCAACATTCGTGATGGGTCGGCTTTCTGTGTCATATGGGGTCCCACTTCCAATTGCGATTGCCGCTGGTATGGCAATTGGCACACTGATGGGTGCTTTTAATGGCTTCCTTGTAGCTAAGATTAAACTACCTCCGTTCATCGTAACGCTGGGAACGCTATCTGTATTTACAGCACTAAAATTGTGGTATTCTGGATCAGAATCTATTCGAAATTCTGACATTGAAGCAAATGCACCTTCACTTCTTTGGTTTGGTGAAGCAGCAGCACGTCCTTTTGGGGCTACTATTACATATGGTGGAATTGCATTAATTTTATTAGCCGCAGTTTTTTGGTTCATTTTGCAACACACCGCTTGGGGCCGTCATGTTTATGCAATTGGAGACGACCCAGAAGCTGCTGCCCTATCAGGTATTAAAACTGATAGAACATTAATTTCTGTTTATGCTGTAGCTGGACTAATTTGTGGTTTTGGAGCCTGGGTTGCTATTGGACGCGTTGGTTCAATTTCTCCAATCTCATTTGAAGAAATTAATTTGGCTACCATTACTGCCGTTGTAATTGGTGGCACATCATTGTTTGGAGGACGAGGATCTATACCTGGCTCCGTGCTAGGTGCATTAATTGTGGGAGTATTCACTACAGGATTATCGCTAGCTGGTGTGGATGATTACTGGCAAATGTTTGCCGTGGGTAATCTTGTTTTAATCGCTGTTGCCTTAGATCAATGGCTGCGGAGGGCTACACAATGAAGAATATTACTCATAATTTAGAGCCCGTACTTCAAGCTAAAGGTTTGATGAAAAGATATGGCACGGTTGTCGCGATGAATGGTGCAGACTTTGATCTTTATCCAAATGAAGTTTTAGGAGTTATAGGTGACAATGGTGCAGGTAAAACTACTCTGATCCGTGCCATTTCTGGTGCTACTGCACCTGACCATGGGGTTATAGAGCTCGACGGAAAACTTGTAAATTTTCATACTCCAGATGACGCTCGGAATGCTGGTATTGAAACAGTATACCAAAACTTGGCTTTGTCGCCAGCCTTATCAATTGCAGATAATATGTTTCTTGGCCGCGAGATTCGTGAAAAAGGGATAATGGGCAAGCTATTTCGCAAATTAGATCATAAACAAATGGAAACATTTGCACGTGATAAACTTTCAGAGTTGGGACTGCTTACAATTCAAAATATTAACCAGGCAGTCGAAACTTTATCTGGTGGGCAGCGTCAGGGAGTAGCAGTAGCAAGAGCTGCTGCCTTTGGTTCTAAAGTTGTAATTATGGATGAGCCTACAGCAGCTTTAGGTGTAAAAGAATCTCGCCGAGTTTTAGATTTGATTCAAGATGTAAAATCTAAAGGTATTCCCATTGTACTAATTTCGCATAATATGCCTCACATTTTTGAGGTTTGTGATCGTATTCACATTCATCGCTTGGGTAGACGCCTTTGCACAGTTGATCCAAAAATAATTTCGATGTCTGATGCTGTGGCCATGATGACAGGAGCAATGGAGCCACCACCTGAAGCTTTGGCTGCAAAATGAAACCAGAGGCTCTCAGCGATTATATTATTGAAAATTCTGAAGGTCGAAAACGCTATATCGTGGCTATTGCGGGGCCACCAGGAGCGGGTAAGTCTACATTTGCTCAGGCGCTTCTTTTATTGT
>Ga0209534_10003675_pt1 | contig 14494 bp, 14 predicted proteins | sample COG_07_FD_184751 | JGI IMG/M metagenome (GOLD analysis project Ga0209534, IMG submission 184751) | Pelagic Microbial community sample from North Sea - COGITO 998_met_07 (SPAdes) (version 2) | ecosystem: Environmental > Aquatic > Marine > Neritic zone/Coastal water | place: Helgoland, sampling...
TTAAAAGTCGTAAAAGCAGCAGACGCCTTAAAAGCCGTAAAAGCCGCAGACGCCGCAGCCGTTAATCATTATCTTAAGAAATCCTATCTGAAAATATTTATTATAAACGTTAATTGGGCACCGTGCCATCTAGCCTGACCAAGGCAGCAAGGCTACACGCACCCAACACGGGTTCGGGTGCTTTATTTCAGACATTGATTTTGATTGGAATGTATTTTTATTATTCTGATTATTGTAAAGTTTGTGGGCGTGATGGGGGCGGGGGCGATGTTGTTATTTAATATATCTATGAATTTATATTAGCGTTTCGTGGTTTTTCTTGGTGTTTCTGGCGCGTTCAACAATTTATTTAGGAATTAAATTCTCTGTATAATGTATAATGGTTTATAAAAAATCACGCAAACAAGCAAAAAGAAAACGAACGAAAACTCGTAAGTCCGGAAGAGGTGTTGTTGGCAGTAAATCAGGTCATAAAGCTTCTTTCGCAGCAAAATTGGCTGCTTTTATTTGTGAAAATCAAGATTTAAAAAAAACTCACGGAAATCCCACAGAAGGGTTTAATAATGATGGTGGTAAACAGGTAACGGGTGTTCTTCCATTTTTACATTTAAATATAAATGAAAAACAATTCACATTATTATTAGAAGGGGCTAGTGGAAGTTTAATAAATGCTACTAATAGTTTATGCAATAAAAAACAATTAAGTAAAAAATTAAAAAATCTTGGATTTAATTGTAAAAAAAATTCAACGAAGGGTATAAATAACGGATTTTTAAATGCCATTTCTGAATCCATTCATTCCGGTTGGAAACATCGCAAAAATGGCAGAAAGGTTTTAAATTTCATTGAAAATATTATGCGCAAACAGGTAAATCTTGGCATAATTCCAAAATCAAGTATTAAATGGACCCAATAATTTAATATTATTATATAATTTATATAATAATAATGCTATGGTTTATATTTGCTTCATTGGCTGCTTTGATTTCAACATCATCAAAAATAATAATTAAATTTTTATTAAATAAAAAAAATTATTCTTTTAATGAGTTAACTAGTTTAATTTTTTTAGGAACCTCTATGTCGGCGTTTCTTTTGTTTTTATTATTAAAACCAGAAAATTTATCTAAATTTAAAAATGAAACTATTATTTTAGGTATTACATCTGGTTTATTAATACCATTGATTACCCTTACATTAAATAAATCATTAAATTTAGTTTCGAATCTTGCTCTCACAGGAGTAATATTTGCGGTTGGTGTTACTATTTCTCTTTTATTAGCAAGTGTATATTTTTTTAATGTAAAAGTTAAAAAAAATGTTATTATTGGTATTTTAATAGCGCTATTGGGCGTGTCTGTTATAATTATTAATAAATGATAGTGTGCCATCTAGCCCACCAAGGCAGCAAGGCTACACGCACCCAACACGCCCCCATCTCACCACCATACACCCCCTAATAGAAACTGGATTACCAGTAGCAAAATGGATTACCGGGCGCATATATACCCCTTATTATACCCATCATATACCCCTTATTATACCAAGGGACCAAAGACATCAAACCAAGTATTAAATCACGCGGCAGATTACGCTTCCATCTACCCTTTATTATACCCTTTCATCTACCCCTTTTAAATATTTTATCTTACCAGGATAAAGTATTTAATAATTCTCTCTATATTATCTTTTAAATTGACTTTTATTTTTTAGATTTTATATTAATCTAATTATAAAATAAAAATGTCTACCTCAGATATTACAAGCGTATTTACAGAGGGAGTTGCGTTGGGAACACGAGCTGTTAGGAATCGTACACACTTCAATAAAAAATACAACATGTTCTTGTTAGAAAAGGCTGTTCATGAAGGAAAACTGCGTCGCGTTAACCCGGCTGAGGTTGGTTCAAATAGATATAACCGTCCATCGCGTAGTCGCCTTCCCTTCTCTCGAGTAATTGCCACCCACAAGGGGGGTGACCAACATTCCAAAAAAAAGGATACTGTAATTTATCATTCCCATTTCACTCGTGTTAGAACCCGTTCAACAGAAGGTAAGAAGGAAGCATCTACAAAGCGAAAATATTTCCACAAGTCCCGAATGAACGTGTTTATGCTCGTATAATTTTGTAAATAAAATATTTCTCATACATTTATACTTTTTTTTATCACTTTGTGTATGCTTTTCCGGTAACCAGCCATTCCAGCACTATCACGCCGCAGATCACGCTTCCATCTACCCTTTCATCTACCCCTTTTAAATATTTTACCACGATAAAGTATTTAATAATTCTCTCCAGATTTATTTTTAAAACTATATTTAAAAAAATTATTCACGCCCCCAATACACACCCATTTAACTTCCTACACTATTTTATTATACCCTTTCATCTAGCTTTGTCACTCTCACGCACCCAACATGCTCCCATTATACCAAGGTTACCCCCCAATAGAAACTGGATTATCGGGCGCTTAATGGATTACCAGTCGCATATTTTCGTATTCTTTTTCTATTATACTGTGCCATATTTTCTTCACAAGCGCCGGTGATTTATTTACTTTAAAACCGATTTTTTTCCATGTCATTCTTTTTCTTGTTGGGGTATTATACTTATAATATTTAATCTGTGCTTCTTCTTCTTTTGTCCAAGTCACATTTGACGAATTTTTTTTATATGATTTTTCCGGTCTTTTATTTATTACAATAATTTCAATGACAAAATCATCTCTATTCATTTTATGTTTCAGTATTAATATTTAATTACTTATTTTATTTTTCAATTTTTTCCCTTTCATCACACCACATTCTCCCATTATTCCAAGTACCTATAGATTTCTGGATTTGACTTTCATATTCCTTTTCTCCTCATATTTACTCCTACTATCCGTGTGTTCTGTTTTTTTATTTTTTTCTCACGAAAAAAAATAAAAAAATATAAATATTGAATACAAACTTATCTTCTTCTCTTACATTTACGCTTACATTTACGCTTACATTTTCGCTTACATTTTCGCTTACATTTTCGCTTACATTTTCGCTTTCGTTTTTCCCTCCCTTCACAACTCCCTTCACAACTAGCTCTCCCCCTATTCAAACACTATTATCTCGCAATATATCTTTCCCTTCTTCTCTCCTACTATTTTCCTCTCCCTTTTCGCCTCTTTAACCTTTTCTTCTTCTTCTTCTTCTTCTTTGTTCTGTTTTTTTATTTTTTTACAAAAAATAAAAAAATATAAATTTATTTAAATAAATAGTTATGAATTAGACATTCACCCGCTTTATTTTTTCGCCGTCATACCACCCTAAATATGTAGAATCCAAATCATACACTTCATTTTTACAATCTATTAGATACAATTCTCCCTCTATTTTAATGAGTGATAACTTATCTTCGTCACTATTTCCCTCAACTTGGTTTTTCTCTTCTATAAACTTTGGTTTTGGTCTCCTACCGCGAGCTCGTTTTAACGATTCCACACCACATATTTCCACCTCATCATTTTCATATTTAACATGTGCGTTGAAATAACTATTACCCTCATCATTAACATACACTTCTAGTTTACATATTATACCAAATCCCAATTCTTCATATTCTTGACATTTAACTCTATCGTTTATTTTAAAATTTAAGAAATTTCTATCCGTATCATTTTCCTCATCGGATGAGTCATTTACAGCAATACTATTTTTTAATTTTACCGGCTCTTTTCTTTTTACCAATCTATTTTCTGTTTTCTTTGGCCGCCCTCTAGGTTTGCTTTTTTCTATTTCAACTAAGTCTTTTCCATAACAATCTTCCAAAAGATTTATGGCATTATTTGACCAGTTTTTTCGAAACTTTACCAAAACCTTTCCTGTATCTTTATAATATATATATCTTAAATTTTTTTCATTTAATCCTTTAATAAAAGCTCCATTGTCTTTCAAAAACCGGGATGTCATAATATCTGTTATTCGGTATAATAGATGGAAATAAATTCAATTTATATTATAAACCATAATAAAAAAATATAAAATTATAATATTTTATACACCTTTAATTATAATCCACCAGTTTCCAGACACCCAAATAAGGAGTAACTTCACCACTATACCAAAACTCTTTATCATTTGGTTTTTTTATTTGAACAGAACCATTAGACGTGGCCGTACATCTCGCTTTGTATTCAGTTGTTACGCCTACAAATTTGCCATATTTATCATAGACGTCAGTATTATCTGGGAGATGATGATATGCGTTCATATTATATTGAATAATGTAGGCTATTAGGCTTACAAATAAATCAATTTAAGTTATTCTCCAAATAAATATATATTTAATTATAATACTGTTCCACTTCTCTATAATGCGACATAATGTCATTAGCTTTGGCGTCGTCAGTCATAAACCACGCCGGTTTGGACTGGAACGCGCCACGCTGCCACATTTGATACTGGTAAAACTCCATCCCAGACACTGTGGGTTTAAACTTGGACTTTTTAACCTTAGTATCATCCCAAGCTTTATCCTCCTTCTCGATGGCGGCCCCTGCGTGTTCACTACAGTAATATGCGTCGTCGTTACAGTACCACCCATTTTCATACGCATGTTGTAGATCATCATACTCACCACTCTCCTGGCATTCGCAGCAGTGGAACGTTTCGGGTGTTTTTTCTAAGATAGACATGGTTATATATATTTGGTAACGTTAGTGTATATCTCATAACCAGTAATCAATTTAATTAGTATTTAATAACCATAGTTATCTTTGTTATTAAAAAAATAATAGAATAAAAAAATTCTCAGTGAGGGACTTGAACCCCCGACCAATTGTTAATAAGACAATCGCTCTACCGACTGAGCTAACTGAGATTGCTCCCCCCAAATCTATATTATCTTCAATTACCAACATAATCGCATTATTGATTGTATAGATTTCCGTGCTCCCCTTGAGTTAAGGCTCCCCCTCGCGGTTATTTATACTGGTTACGCGTTCCAGTATTCTCAGTAAGGGGCTTGAACCCTTGACCTTCGGCTCATAAGACCGATGCTCTACCAACTGAGCTAACTGAGAATGTGCCTTGTGTGGGAGTCGAACCCACGACCACAAGATTAAAAGTCTTGCGCTCTACCTACTGAGCTAACAAGGCTTGCCGTGCTCCCCTATACCAGCAGTGGGATTCGAACCCACGAAGCATATGCAGTAGATCTTAAGTCTACCCCCTTTGACCGCTCGGGTATACTGGTTATTACCGTACTCCCCGGTAGTGATAGCTGGGTTCGAACCAGCGAAGCTTTTGCAATTCTGCAAACTACGCGGAGGCGTTGAACCCCTTCCTTTGACCACTTGGATATATCACCGTACCGTGCTCCCCAAATCTATATTATCAAAACAATACCAATCACCCGGTTATTATCTTTTATTAATTATATAGATTTCCGTGCTCCCCTATATAATAATCCTTCCACTTGGCTACTTATTATATTTATTAATTTCTTGAGTTAAGGCTCCCCTTAATTGCCCCGTCGTTCATCAAACGCAATTACCAGTCGCAGGCCACCCCGTCACTTTTATACCTGCGCCCTACTATAAGCCCCTCCATTCGCTTATAATCATCTGAACCCACCCTATACTAGTTCAGCCTAGGTTAGTTTGTAAGTCCTACCCAATCCCCTCCGTTATTCTACATCTATCTACACTGCCTACTTGCAACCTATCGTCAATGCGTTAGCACCGAGTCAGTTTAACTTACAACTCAACAGTTTTACGGCTTGCTGAGGCACACATTTATACTATGAATCATTTTCATAATCAATTTTTTTTAGGTATATCGGTTAAGCATCTTATATGCGCCTTGGTCCTTGTAATTAATCATCATACTCGCTATGATAACCATCAAATACAGCTTCCACCCAACACAGCATACAACAAGCCAAGCATAATAATACAAAAATAATCAAATAAATCATTTTTATAATAAATATTGTATATTTTAATTAATCAATTTATTAAATATTTTATAAAAAAAAATGGGTTATACCCTTTTATTTTTGTTATTTTTTGATTTTTATTTGTTTTTAAGCGAGGAGCTCCTCAGAACCCGGTGCTACAACATACTCCTCTTCATCCTCGTCATAATAGCAGACTGGATTAGCGTCTTCTTCAACGCTGTCCCAGACCCACATGTCGCTGCTATCTTCCCAGAGCTTCATTTCGGGATGCTTGTAGGCACCGAGCTTCTCGGATAAGCTTACGAACTTGACCGGCAATAAGTTCTTCGGTTCTCAAGTCATCCTCTTGACACAAACTGGTCTTGCCCAACAGCAGGAGCAAGTCTTGAATTGTGTTAGTAAAAAGGTTTTTCTTATTTTTAATTTCCAAAGCCTTTTCAAGTCGTAGAACACTTCTCGCGCGGCGGAGTCGCTTCTCTCGATACTCGCTCTGTCGCAGATCACGTATCAATTTTCGCATTTGATGAAACTGTGTGGCGGGAGAGAAATTAGCGGACATGATTAAGGATATATATGTATGGGGTTATGTGGTTCATAAGATTCGTAAAAAAAAAATCAATTTTTAAAGGATTTCGTTGGAAAATTCGTTATACTCAACATATAAATAGAAAAAATGGGTTATACCCTTTTATTTTTGTTATTTTTTGATTTTTATTTGTTTTTAAGCGAGGAGCCCCTCAGAACCCGGTGCTTCAACATACTCCTCTTCATCCTCGTCATAATAGCAGACTGGATTAGCGTCTTCTTCAACGCTGTCCCAGACCCACCTGTCGCTATCTTCATAGAGCTCCATTTCGGGATGCTTGTCCCATGTGAATGGTTTGCGAATCGAAGTATCTGCCTCTTCGAAATCTTCAAACTCCAGTTCCATTGCAACTTCATTTTCTCCTTCAATCGTTTCGGTGTTAGCATCGGAGGGCAGTAGCATTAGCAGCCGTTGAGCTTCAGCCTTAGCAGCCTCAGCAGCCTCAGCAGCCTCAGCAGCCTTAGCAGCCTTAGCAGCCTTAACAAGAGCCATCTTCTCAGCTTTCTTATCTTCTGAGCTCTTCTTAACTACTGTTTTTTTCGGAGATGCCTGCTTTTTGGCAACGGCTTTCACAGCCTTCATCATGTCCGGCTTCTCAGCTTTCTTAGCCGACATGATTTTCTCCAGCATAGCCTTTGCCTCATCTGTCCAGTTTGCCTCATTCTTCTTCATCACCTCACCAGAAGTGCGGTGAATCTGATACCTAAGAAAGCTACCAGACTTTCCCTTGGGGTCATCTCCTCCGTCCGGATTTTTAAGTCGCTTCGCAGTCAACCACTCGCCCCTAGCGGCTTCTTTGGCAGCTTTAGCAGCAGCTTTCTCAGCGGCCTTGGCCTCCTTAGCAGCAGCTTTCTCAGCGGCTTTGGCTTCCTTCTTAGCCAAACGCTCCACATCGCGCGCCTCCTTCTTCTCATGTTTGACACGCTCAGCCTCCTCAATCTCCTCAGGAGAACGCTTTCGCTTAGCGCTTGGTTTGCTGACTGGTCCAGCAATATCCATTGTAGCTACAAAGTCCGCTACGGATTTCATATCCACATCCGTCGCATTGACTGAGTTGAGATATCCTGTAATTACATCAACATATCCACTGCGAATAGCATCTTCGTCGATGCGGTACATAGGCATAAGAGTCATTGAAGACATGGTAGTTAGTGTTGTAAGTAGGAGAGTAGTTATATGTGTTTGAATAACTCAGATATCAATGTAGATTTTTTTTTCAATTTTTTTTTATTACTTTGTATTGGTTCTTTGCTTTACTTTATATTATGGTATATAGATATGATTCATATGTATATACCTTGTCATGATTACCTGTATTACCAGTATTGCCTTGTCATAAATACCCTCCTTGTCATAACGACTCATCCTCTATACTACCCCCAAAAATTCCCGATTCCTTGTCATAAAAACAAGGACAGATTGTGAACGGTGGCATTATCTCCTTAGAGCGAGTTCTTACACATATTGAAGAATATTCTGTTTACGAGGTAGAAAACTAAAGAATGAGCAGTTAACATAAGGCAATTAAACGTCTTAGCATTCATTAAGTTCTTAGATGAAAACATAAGGGAAAGACATTTAACACCAGATACAACAAATCCGACGAAAAACAATATTGCTAAAAAGTAGAAATAATAGCAGTAATTTTTCTCAATAGGACCGACTAAACTATCAAAAAATGGACCAAGCATATTATACATTTTAACTATATTATTATTTTCCTTATTGTTTTAAATATTGGTCTAATTCCTTAATAAAATGATGACTTATTAGGTTTAAATGTTTTTTATTTGTTTTATCTGATATTTTTTCCTTATATTTACTTATAATTTGCTCTAAACACATTCTTTCACGTTTTTCAATCTTTTTTTCTATACCTTCCCATCCCGTATAATTCTTGAAAGGATCCAAAATTTCCGACATAAATAAATTACTTTCCAAGCGATTCTTCTCAATACGGTAGCAACATGGACTAAATACGCGTTTTTTCTCTCTTTCGGCCACCTTTATTTCATTTTCAAATATTTGGTCGATGATTGAAAATGCTGATTTTAATAATAATATCATACGCAGTGCCTCATTTTTTGTATCATAAGCTATTTTAAAGTTTAATTTCCTCTTTTTTTGTGTTTCTGGGTCTATATTGCTAGTTCTCAATTCAGCTTGTAAATGATTAATCCTATTTGTTATATCCTTTAATCGCATTACGTATTCGCGTCGTTTATTCTCAATCTTTTTAATAATAGAAAATACATTTAAATTATATATTGTTATATACCTATATCGTATTGTTCGTGGAATAACAAATTGATTAGTCTCCTTGATTTCTTTAATTTTATCGCGCACAGTCTCCATTTTTTCTTCAACTTCATCCTCTATTTTCCTCATATATTTTTTATCATCTTTCCTATTGGAAGATAAAAGAAAATAGCCAGAGGAAAATTCACAAATAGATTGTAATTTATCATATTGGTGTGCCGAAGTCTTATGTGCCTCCGATTGAGCATCTAATTTTAAATAACTTACAATGGCGAGTAAAAAGGCAATTAGCGCAGAAAATCCAGATAAAATACTTGTGCCGTAATTACTTTGTTCTAAAGCACTAGCTAAAACCGATGTTAAAGAAGATAAAAATATAGCAGGAAACATCAAAAAATTAAGTCTTTGTTCGCAATAAAATTTTGCTTCCATATATATGAGTTTTTGACCCCTAACATATGTCGTTAATATATCCATTGCGTAAGAATAATACTCACTTGTATCGTAATACATTTTTTGTATGCTTTTTTCAACATCTAAATAAGAAACGTGATTATAATATTTACCAGTGCTAGTTATTGCGTGGTCAAAGTCAAAATCATAATTTACTTCATCTACCTGACAGTCGCTTATAACTTTTTCTAGTTTAAGAGTTGGTTTTCGTTCTATTCTTTTTTTCCAAGTTTCAAAAACATTCTTTACTTTACTATGATCTTTTTGGTTTCCAAAAAAGGAAACAGCCTTTTTAATTTTTTTAAATGTTGAAATATTATTAGACGGATCTTTTATTTCAATGACACAATTTTCTGTTTCACTTTCTGGTATATCAACAAGGTCTAATACCAAATTATCCATATAAATAAAAATTTTATAATTATTTATACTTTTAAACATATTAATGACTTAATGCGTGGTTTAAATATTTTATTTATTTTTTAACGCACATTTTACTGGTATAGATGTAGCCAATTGTTTTTTTATATTTGTCATACCCTTATCATTATTCTCGGGACCAATTATTTCTTTTACCATTAACTGCCACTGAGTTAACAAATTTTCGTCTGTTAAATAACCGGGGTTAATATCTTCCCATGTTTTCAATTCTTTTATTTGCTTCATTTTAACATCTTTTAATGATTTATCTAATTTTATATGTTTTTCATCTTTCATCCAAGTATTATCATCCTTAACATAGAATTGGAGGCGCTTTGTATCACTGCAATGTATTGGGCGTTCGCTAGGACTTAAATCATTTAACTGTTTTTTAAATATATTTGTGATTCCTTCAACATACCCATGCTCCTGTGTATACACCAAATCCTCTAAAGAAACATTTATTTGGTCTACAAAATCAGTTAAGTTCATGGCATTTTTACATTTTTCATTTAAATACACATTAATAGATATATTGTTATTATTGTTACCAATTCTAGGAACAGTTTCTTTGATAACCTTTTCTATTAATTGTTGTGATTCATTTAATTGTTTTTGTTGTTCTTTAATTATATTGAGGAGTTCCTCTACACCATCATGCTTTTTCTCGTGCTTTACTATTTTTGTATTCTCATTCATTTCAATGTATTCATTCTCAAAGGAAATATATTTACATTTATGTCTAGATAATCCACTTCTATATTTATAATTTTTATTACACCGGTGACATATATATCCCATTGTCTTATGTTTTTCCGAAGCACAATGACGAGAATAGTCCCTTTTATCTCTACCCATAAAATCACATTTTTTACAATAATGTTTTCTTGACATTTAAAACCACTTATGATATATTAAAATATTATATTTAATATTTTTACGTCTAATATTTAATAATTATTTTTGCCGATTTTTGTGCTTTTTTGGGCCTTTTTTTAGGGCGAATTCGGAGTCAAAACAACGTTTTTGGTGCTCTTTTTTAAGCCGAGATGTAAAAATTTGGAAAAAGTTTTTCAACACTCATTGTTAAAAGCATTAGTGGTAATAATGTATTTATTTTATTTAGCTAAATTGGGTATATAACAGTCCCGCATTTTTTCCCACGTTGAAAATGACCAACCCACGTAACAAAAACAATGACCTATAAAACACGCTTAGATGTAAAAAGCAGACCCGCATTGTGTTACCATACAAAATGCGGGTAATGCGGCACGGGTAAATGCTGTAAATAAATTTCAATTGTTAATCACTTTTAGACAAACTCATCGTAACAACGGCGGTGTTATCATAAATTACCATTTTTAGAATCGCGGTAACGTTTTTTTGTGGAGAATTTTATTTTTTATTACCAACTATAAGCGTTTTCAACAATGGTCGTCATTTCGTTGAAAAAACGGGCACTTCAATGTTACCATTTTTTGCAGGTTTTGAAGTTTGAAAAAAGTCGATCAAACTTTACCAAAAAAGGGCGCTGCATAAGAATGGGTTGGTTTTTTTTACTAAAAAATATTTTTGAGAGCATATACGTCTAAATGAAAGTTTGGTGAGTTTTTTTGAAAAGTATTTCAGGAAAATGAAAAATGGACATTTTAAGAATGTCCAAAATCGATTTTTTAAAAAAACTTTTTGCAAAAAATCGATCAAACTTTCAAGTTGGTAATAAACCTATATTTGAAAAAACAAAAATAATACCATATATGCTCTAAAATGTATAAAAAACTTTTACTCACTTTTTTAGAGCAAAATTTGTCCCAAAAAACGCAAAAAATTATATGGTATACCATATAAAATAATCTTATAAATGTCTAAAAAAAAAATATAAAAATGCGTTATATGCGTATATATAAACAATTTTGTTAGTATATATGGAGCAAAAAATAAAAGAAATAAATGAAAATAATTCGGTAGAAAATAACGTGATAGCGCAGAATTTGTCCAAAACGATCGGAAAACCTGACGAAATTACGGTTATTTTAAAAATTCTTAATTTATCAGGATTTGTATTGGAAAACATGGCAATTTTAAATGGACTTTCAATTCCGAGAGATTTATTGTTAAACAATGAAAAATATGAGATTGTGTCAGATTATTTAGTGAAATTAAGAAAATTGAAAAAATATAGCAGCAGTACTTTAACAAGCTTACATGATGGTGCTATGAAAAAACAAAAATGGCCTCTTCTTAATTTGGTAAGACAAATCCTCAAAGTAGAGAATTATAGAATGGTACCATTTAGAAAAACAGCCGGTAAAGATAAAAATGGGAAAAAAAAATATGTTCGATTTTTTTTAATAGAACGCATGAAAATAGTTGAAGAAAAAGATTTTGAAAAAAAAAGCATTTAGGAACAAAAACAATTAAAATGTATAAATGGGATTTGATTCTAGAATGCGTGATATTACAATTGGTGCCACTACAGTTGTTACTATTATAAGTCTTTACGTTGCATGGACTATTTATAAAGGTAATAAACCTGGTGGAGCGGTAACAGTAACTGAATAAAATAGGAATAATGTATATAGATGTGGCAATTTTTATTAGGATTCGGAGCAGGTGTTTATGTTGGAACAAAATATGATTGCCGTCCATGTATGAAGTTTGTTGGAAAACAGATGGAAGAATATTTCCCAAAGAAAGACGATAAGGAAAAAAAATGAAATAACTAAAAATATTAAGATATATTTAGTTATTTTTAAAAGCCGCTGCTGGGGATTGAACCCAAGACCTCCGCATTACAAGTGCGATGCTCTACCACTGAGCTACAGCGGCAATATATAATAATATTAAATTTCTTTAAGCTTTTATTTTTTATTGAACAAATCGGGAATGGAGTAGTCTTCTCCTATTTTATTGTATTTTGCGATAACCTTTGGATTTGTAATACCATCCATGATGTCTTTATGATCGTAAACATTTTTTTCATTATCAATATAATATATAATTCCATTAATATCTTGAGCCCAAACTTCTCTTTTGGTTATATTAACAAGTTCTTGTTGATCGTCAACCTGTCCATGTGGACGACCCTTTGAATGTGTTCCGCAAAATTTTTCATTATTTTTCTTACGTCTGGTACACTGTTGTAAATTTGCCCTAAGAGCACCACACCTTTCATGTAGCGGTACTGTATTTTTAATACGTTTCCTTTTCTTTAAATCTTCTTGAGTAATTTCCATGGAAGGGTAATCATATATTAATTGTAAAATATCACTGTATAATTCTGGATCAAGATTTTTGTCTGTAATCTGTTCTTTTATACTTTCCTTGAACTGTTTCATATATTCATCTACCTTTTTTTGAATACGTTTTTCCATATTGACTATAATTAATTATTTTTTTTATTTAAATAGTTTTAAAATAATTAATTCAATTTATTTCCCCCATTCTACTTCTTTGACTTACCCTCCTTAGTCACCCCCTTCTTCTTCTTCTTGTCCTTCTTCTTGTCCTTCTTGTCCTTCTTGTCCTTCTTGTCCTTCTTCTTCTTCTTCTTAGTCACCCCCTTCTTCTTATTCTCCGCCGCCGGCACCTCCTCCTCTGTCACCCCCTCCTTCTTCTTCTTTGCCTTCTCCTGCTGCTTATCCGTGGTTCCATTGGCCTTCTTCTTCTCCTTATCATCTCCTTCACTTATTTGGTCAACGCTACCCGGTTCTGATTTACGTGCTGCTTCTGCTTCTGCTGGTGCTGCTTCTGCTTCTGCTGGTGCTGCTTCTGCTTCTGCTGGTGCTGCTTCTGCTGGTGCTGCTTCTGCTGGTGCTGCTTCTGCTGGTGCTGATTCTGCTGGTGCTGATTCTGCTTCTTCATTAACCTTATCACCTTCAGCCTCTCCTCCCGTTGCTCCACTTGCCCCAGTGTCTGTACCACTCGCTCCCGTAGTCTGAATTTTAGCAAAGTCCTCACCCATACCGGCTGTTTTAGCTGCTTGTTTCATGATAACTAATGTCCATTCTTGTACATGTTTGTCAGTAAGGTCAGGATTTTCGTTATTGTTTGATACTTGGTCAATAAATCCTCTTACTGAACTGTGTCTCACCGCTGTAGTAATAGACAGATTTTTTTTAACTGCTGATTCTAATTCTTTTTGTTTTCCAGGATCGTTTTGATATATTTTACCAACTTCCGCAGCTAGCTCCTTCATTCTAACTTTGTCTTTTATACCCTGATGGCGGTCAATATTTTTAAATAATATGCTTTTTATTTTCATGATATCTATATCTCCGCCACCAGGACCAGCTGGAGCAGTTCCACCAGTATCTATACTAGTTGCCGGAGCGGCTTCTGCGGTTTGTGGTGCCGTTTCTGTGGTTTGTGGTGCCGTTTCTGTGGTTTGTGGTGCCATTTCTAGACATTTCTTATATTCGGGTATAACATTAAGAAGCTCTTGGTCAGATACCTTATTATCATTATTTTGATCTAATAAATTTATGATATCATCTCTATTTTTCCCATCTGCTTTTCGTTCTTTAATATATGCTTCCAACATAGGACTTAAACAAGCTTTTACATCATCTTTCCCACCCTTCATTGCTTTACCCCCACCAGATTGAACATCATCAATTATCTTGCCGAGTTCGTCAGTACTCATTCTTTCTTCTGAATTCAGTGAACTGGCCCCACCATCAAGAGATTTAGAGCCGGCGCTAGGTTCGAGAGGTGGGGCACTGGGTGCTGCGCTAGGTGTTGCGCTTTGTGCTGCACTAGGTTCTCCTCTCTGTTCCGCTGTAGATTCTTTGCCTGCCTTTCTTTTTTCAATACGGTCGCGTAAAGCCGTATCATCTGAG
>Ga0209534_10003703_pt1 | contig 14428 bp, 17 predicted proteins | sample COG_07_FD_184751 | JGI IMG/M metagenome (GOLD analysis project Ga0209534, IMG submission 184751) | Pelagic Microbial community sample from North Sea - COGITO 998_met_07 (SPAdes) (version 2) | ecosystem: Environmental > Aquatic > Marine > Neritic zone/Coastal water | place: Helgoland, sampling...
AACACTTTTTCTTTATATTCCTTTGCAAAATTTACGACTTCTATATCAATACCTATCTTCTCTGAAACCGAAACTGCATCAATTAAATCTTGTTTGCTTGTACACAACTCATCATCGTCATCATCCTCCCAATTTTTCATGAAAAGGCCAGTAACTTTGAAACCCTTATCTTTTAAAAGCCAAGCAGTGACTGCAGAATCAACACCTCCTGACAAACCTACAACTATATGTTTATTCATTACTTTGACTAATTTCTTTTGACCTAGCGTGCGCAGCTTCGATTGCTTGATTAAATATTAAATTAAGGTTTTCTTTTTCAAAAACCTTTAATGCTGCCTCAGTCGTTCCTCCTTTAGATGAAACCTTGGAAATCTGTTCTTTTAGATTTTGGATGCTCAACCCCATTTTCCCAGATCCAATAAGAGTCATGGCGACTAGTTTTTTGGCATCTTTCTCAGAAAGACCAAGCTCTTGTGCTGAATTAATCATTACCTCCATGATATAAAATATGTATGCAGGCCCACTTCCTGATATCGCAGTTACTATATTTAAATCAGATTCCTTTTTTACCCATAAGATTTCACCAACAGAATTAAAAATTTCTGAGACAGTATTTTTTGAATTTGATTTGTCACTAACAGAGCTTTCAAATAATCCTGTTATGCTATCTCCGTTGCTAGCGCATAAGTTTGGCATCGCTCTATATATATTGAGAAAGTTTTGAAGATGTGAGAGATTTTCTTGAATAATATAATCTTTAATTGAAGTTGTTGTTACTCCAGCTGCAATAGAAATTACTTCGGGCAAATCTTTTTTTTCTTTGATTAATGAATTAATTTCATTACATATTAATTTTATCTGATTCGGCTTAACAGCTAAAATAACAATATCTGAATTACAAAATTTAATACCATGAAGGCTTTTAAGTAATTGGGTTTTACCGTATTTTTTTTTATCTATAGAAACTCGTCTATAGTCATCTTTTTCGATTAAAAATATGTTTTCGAATAAGGATTTATCAAGCCTTTGATAAATTGCCTCCGACATGTGTCCATATCCGATAAAATAAAGTTTATTTTTTGCCATATTTATCTTGCACCAAAAATTTTTGTTCCTATTCTAACAAGGTTAGCCCCATTCTCAATTGCTAACAAGTAGTCATTGGACATACCTATTGATAAAGTATCCACAGAGCTGTAAGTAATTTTTAAGTCTTCATACAGTTTTTTTAATAATCTATATTGGGATACCAAATTTTGTTTTTCATTTGTTTTTGACGGAATTGCCATAACCCCTCGTAACTTTAAGTTTTTAAGGTTACTGATGAGTTTTGCAAATTGTTTTACATCATTAAGGCCTATACCGCTCTTGGTATTTTCCTCACTGATGTTAACTTGAATGCAAATATTTAATGGGTTTTTTGAGTGCCTATATTGATTTAATTTATTTACTATTTTAATTCTATCAACGGTCTGCACCCAAGAAAAATTTTCTGATATAAGTTTGCATTTGTTACTCTGGATAGGGCCTATGAAATGCCATTCAATTTCAAGGTTTTCAAGCAATTTCTTTTTCTCCAGCGCTTCCTGGAGATAGTTTTCTCCGAAAATTTTTTGTCCTGCGTCAAATGCACTTTTAATCGCAATATAGCTTTGACCTTTGCTTACTGCAACTAATCGAATATCTTTTTTTGTTTTGTGAGAATTTTGTTTAATTTCATCACGAACCAAATCTATATTTTTTTTTATTTTAAGCATATTAAATGAAATAAAAAAAACCAAGCAATTAGCCTGGTTTATTTAAAAACTCTAAGGCATTTTTATTATTTTTTCTTAGCTACAGGTTTCTTTTTAGCTACAGGTTTTTTCTTAGCTAAGGGTTTCTTTTTAGCTACAGGTTTCTTTTTAGCTACAGGTTTCTTTTTAGCTACAGGTTTTTTCTTAGCTAAGGGTTTCTTTTTGGGACTTTCATCCCTTCCAAGCAATGCATTAATAAGTTTTTCAAGCATAAAAAATTCCTTGTTTATTTAAATTAAAATTATTATATATATAAACTTATAAAACAGGGGTTAAATGTAAAATTATGAATAAAGCTATTAGTTAGTCATTTTTTCCATAACTGCCATTCTGATGCCTATTCCATTTTTTACTTGTTCTAAAATAACGGATTGCCTCCCATCTGCTACCAATGTATCAATCTCAACTCCTCTATTAATAGGTCCTGGATGAAGGACTATGCAGTCATTCTTTGCAAATTTTAAACGCTCTTCATTCAAGCCATAAACTTTAAAATACTCTTTTTCAGATGGAATAGTATCTTTACTCATTCGTTCCTTTTGGATTCTAAGCATCAAAATAGCATCTACATCCTTTAAGCCATCGTCCATATTACTAAAAGCTCTTACATTCAGTTCAGATATATTACTTGGCATCAGCGGCTCAGGTCCTATGACCCTTACTTCTTGTACTCCAAGTTTATTTAAGATACAAATTTCCGACTTTGCTACCCTTGAATGCTCTATGTCACCTACGATTGCAACCTTAAGGTCACCAAATCTTTTTTTATAACATTTAATAGTATAAGCATCTAAAAGGGCTTGAGTTGGATGCTCTTTATTTCCATCACCCGCATTAATAATATGAGCCTTATTTTTAATATTACGAGCAATTTGTTCTGGAATTCCAGGCATTGAGTGCCTAACGACAAAAATATTTACACCCATGGCTATTAAATTATTTATTAAATCAAGTATCGATTCGCCTTTTGATTGTGACGATGTCGCTATATCGAGATTGATAACATCTGCAGATAACCTTTTTGCAGCAATCTCAAAAGTAGTTTGTGTTCTTGTGCTATTTTCAAAAAAAAGATTACACACAGTTTTTCCCTGCAAAATTTTATACTTATCAATACTTTGATTATTTTTTAGAAACTTATCTGCACTCTTAAAAATGTCGTTGATAAGTGTAATATCCATCTCATCAATTGATAACAAGTGTTGAAGATCTGTGAACTTATTTCCTGTTATTTTTTTCATAATGATAGGGCATCACTATTTTTATCAGATTCAAAATAAGAGTCTAAAATTATCATGGCAGCGACTTGATCAATTATATGTTTCCTTTTTTTTAAATTTTTTTCTAATGCCTTTAATCTGAGCTCTGCTTCGGATGAACTAAATCTTTCGTCAACAAAATGAACGGGGATATTAAATTTATTTTTAAGTTTTTCTCCGAATTTTTTTGCTAGTGAGCTCATTCTTGATTGACTGCCATCATCATTAAGAGGGTAACCGACTATCAACTGGGTTGGCTTCCATGTTTCAAGTAATGATTCAATTTTGCTGTACCTATCAATTTTTTTTGATGCTTCTATTGTTTCAAGGGGGTGAATATTATTTGTAATATTATTTCCGATTGCTACCCCGACCCTTCTTTCGCCAAAATCAAAAGATAAGATATTTCCAGTAAGCACTTTTTGGCTCTTAGTTTCTGTCATGTTCCATCTGACATAAATTAAATTAGGTAAAAAAAAGGGGAATAATTTCCCCCTTTATTTTTTTAAAAATTAATATGTATTTATTTTTTTTCAATTTTTATATTTTATCATAAACTAAATTTAGTTTAGATATCATTTTCAATGAATTCAGTGACTTGAAGACCATACCCGGCCATACTAGGCATTTTTCTTGGCGCGGCTAAAAGTTTCATTTTTGAAACGCCTATGTCAACTAAAATCTGTGAACCTATTCCATAGCTTCGAAGATCAGTTGATTTTTTTAAGGTAATATTTTCATGATTCAATTTACTTGTAATATTGTTTTGAGATTCGTTATAGTTTAAGAAAATAACTACACCATTTTTTTCATTACTAATCTTTTTCAGCGCCTTAAGAGGCGGCCAAGAATGGGGGGTTTCTTTGCTAACAAAATCCAATATCGATAAAGGCTCATGAACCCTTACGACAACTTCATAATCCTTTTCTATTTCACCTTTCACAAAGGCTAAATGCGTATTTTTTGAAAGTAGGTCCGAATAGACAATAAGTTTCATCATTCCAAATTCAGTATTAACTTTTTCCTCACTTATTCTTTTTATCAACTTTTCTTTTTTACTTCGGTATTCAATTAAATCAGCAATTGTTCCAATTTTTATTTCATGTTTTTTTGAGAATTTAAGTAAATCTGGAAGTCTAGCCATGCTACCATCATCATTTAATATTTCACAAATAACAGATGCTGGACTCGCTCCTGCAAGGGCAGCAAGATCGCACCCGGCCTCTGTATGGCCGGCTCTGTATAACACACCACCCGAATGTGCGATGAGCGGAAATATATGACCGGGCCTATTAATGAATGTATGATCCGATTGAGGTTGAATGGCGGATATGATTGTTGTAGCTCTATCTCCAGCGGATATACCTGTGGTTATCCCTGAAGAAGCATCAATTGAGACCGTAAAATTTGTTCCAAGTTTGCCTTGGTTATCTTCAACCATCAGAGGAAGTTTTAGTTTATTGGCCTTACCCTCCGTCAATGTTAAGCAAATAAGACCTCTGCCGTATTTGGCCATAAAATTGATGAATTCTGGTGTAATGTGATCGGCGGCTATTAATAGATCACCTTCGTTTTCACGATCCTCATCATCCACAAGGATGACCATTCTCCCTTTTTTTAGATCACTTATTATATCTTCGATATTATTCATAAAAAAAATTTGTTTATTTTGTACAGAGATTTTGAAGGTACCTTGCAATCATATCAATCTCAATGTTTACCATGCCGCCTATTTCTAGTGATGATAAGTTTGTTGATAGCAATGTATGAGGGATTAGATTGATATAAAAAATATTCTCAACAACGTCATTTACAGTCAGGCTGGTCCCGTTTAATGCTACTGAGCCTTTTTCAGGGATGAATTTCATTAATTTTTTTGAAACTTCTACACCCCAAACTTCACATATATCTTTTTTTTCAATACTGCGTATAAAACCTACTTCATCTACATGACCTGTGACAAAGTGGCCTGAAACCTTTCCATTATATCTAAGAGATGTTTCAAGGTTCAGTTTCTGAGATATTTCAAAGGGCGATGTTCTGGATAATGTTTCTTTAGAGATATCAAAACTTAATAAGTCCTTATTAATATCTGTGACTGTTAAGCAGATGCCATTAACAGATATGCTGTCTCCGATATTATTATCCTTTAACTTTTTTCCATTAAGGGAGACGTTGACTTTTAGATCTTCCCCCTCTTTATCCATGGATTTGATTATGCCAATTGATTCAATTATTCCTGTAAACATGCCATAATTCTAGCAGAATGATCATATCGAAGCTTAACTAAATAGATTTCAATGACCAAATCAGTTAAAAATAAAAAATTTTATGAATTTTGGATCGCACTTAGGTATACAAATCTAAAAAATACTAATCAATTTATTTCATTTATCTCTTTGACAAGCATCATTGGCATTACGTTGGGTGTGATGGCATTGATAATTGTCTTGTCAGTAATGAATGGATTTCAGGATGAACTTAAATCAAGAATTTTAAGTGTGACCTCTCACATAGAAATAACAAAGCCAGGGAAAGATCTTAATAATTGGCAACAGACAAAAGAAATATTTGCTAACAATATGGACATTAAAGGAATTTCTCCATACGTAGCAGACCAAGCAATGATTTCAGTTGGTAAAAGGAACAGGGGGGTCATGGTCAGGGGGGTATTCCCTGAAATTGAAAAAGATGTGAATGATATAAATACAAAAATAAGTTCCGGAGCTTATCGCCTCAATGCGGGGCAATATAATATTTTAATTGGGACTGATCTTGCAAGATATTTAGGTGTCTCTGTAGGAGATAAAATTGCGATGATTTCATCCAAATCTAACTTTTCTGCTGCAGGGATAATGCCTAGATTGAAACGCTTTAATATTTCGGGGATTTTTGATTCAGGAATGTATGAGTATGATGCAGGCCTGGTCTTGATAAACTTAAAGGATGCGCAAACATTTTTTAAAACAAATAATAACGTCTCAGGCTTAAGGGTAGAGCTTAATGAAATTGATGACACAGAAAAAATCTCTGGCTATTTAAAAAATATTTTTAGCTATGATCCTTTTATTTATGTATCAGATTGGAGGATTCAACATGCCAATCTTTTCGCTGCTATTAAATTAGAAAAAAAAGTTATGTTTATTATTTTAACTTTGATTATAGCGGTCGCAGCATTCAACATTGTTTCTACATTGGTTATGGGGGTAACTGAAAAACGATCAGATATTGCGATTTTAAGGACGATAGGTGTAAACCAAAAAAGTATAATGTATATTTTTATTGCGCAGGGATTCATTATAGGAGCATTAGGCACATTATTAGGAATTATTTTTGGAGTTGCAATATCGTTAAATATATCGACAATCGTACCATTCATCGAAGGCTTATTTAATACAGAATTTTTAGCTAAAGATATTTATCTTATTTCTACTGTTCCCTCAAAAGTTATGATTGCCGATATTTATAGAATAGGTTTAATGGGATTAATTTTATCCTTAGTCGCCTCAATTTATCCAAGCTATAAAGCCTCAAAAACCGACCCAGCAACAGCTTTAAAATATGAATAATCACTTTCAAATTAACTTAAAAAATGTAACAAAAAATTTTGAAGGACTCGATGCCCCAGTCCTTAAAAATTTAAATTTTAATATAAATGCATCAGAAAAAGTTGCTATTCTTGGCAGCTCAGGCTCTGGAAAAAGTACTCTTTTGCATATTATTGCCGGACTAGACTCACCCTCAGAAGGAAAAGTTATTTTTAACAATCTAGATATGAGAAGTCTTTCTGATAACAAAATGGCAACACTAAGGAATCAACATATAGGCTTTGTCTATCAATCACACCATTTATTAAATGATTTCTCATCAATAGAAAATGTAATGATGCCACTCACAGTGAGAAGGGGTGATTATTTAAAAGATTTCAGCCAAGCAAAAAAGGTGTTAAAAAAATTAGGTTTGGGTAAAAGATTAAATCATTTTCCGCATCAACTTTCGGGTGGTGAGAGACAAAGGGTTGCTATTGCCAGGGCTATGGTCACTAGCCCTGATTTAATTTTGGCAGATGAGCCAACGGGGAACCTGGACCATAAAAATGCAAATTTAATTTTTGATTCATTTTTAGAATTAGCAGATGAATTTAAGACAGCAATAGTTCTTGTTACACATGATCTATCATTAGCTAAAAGGATGAAAAAAAATTATCTCCTAGCATCGGGGAAACTTAAATCAAACTAGTATAATATTGTAAAAATAATTTAAAGGAGTTTTATATTGTGTGGGAAATAATTCAAGCAGCTGGCTGGCCTATATGGCCACTAATATTAACCTCCATTATTGGCGTTGCAATAATTTTAGAAAGGTTTTGGTCTTTAAGAAAAAGTCAGATTATTCCTGATGGAATCATGGTTGAAACTAAGACTATGATTAAGCAAAATAATCTTGATAATAATAAAGTAAATATTTTAAAGAATTCATCACCCTTGGGAGATATATTATCTGTTGCTATTGCAAAGAGGAAAGATAGTGTTGAGGAAATTAAGTCTGCTCTAGATGAAAGGGCTGGATTTATCGTTCATAACCTAGAGAGATACCTTGGTGTTCTAGTCACAATTGCAACAGTCGCTCCTCTTCTTGGTCTTTTCGGAACGATTATTGGTATGGTTGAGTTATTTAGTTCATTTACAAGCAGCGGGCATGACGTAGCAGTATTTGCTCGAGGTATATCAATTGCACTTTATAACACTGCTGGGGGTATAGTTGTTGCTGTTCCTGCAATGATAGCCTATCGTTTTTTTAGATCAAAAATTGATAATTACTTAAATGAGATGGAGCATTATGCTATTCAAATTGTTGAGATTTTAAAAGGATAGCTTTTAAAATATGAATTTTAAAAAAAAATCAAAGCAAGATGATTTAGAAATTAATTTTATTCCTTTAATTGATGTCTTATTAGTTATTATTATTTTTTTGGTCGTAAGTACAACTTTTTCAAAATTTAGTGAATTAAAGATTAATTTACCCACCGCTGAAGCGAATCAAGTAGACAAAAAGGTTGAAAAAATAAATATTTCAATATCTGCAAATGGTGATTATGCAATAAACGAGTCTCCCTTAAGAGCCTCGGCAATTGATAACATAGTTACTAATTTAAGAAATGCAGCTAATTCAATAAAAGACCCCGTGATTATAATTAATGCTGATTCAGACTCCCCACATCAATCTGTTATTAATGTTATGGAAGCAGCAAGAATTGCAGGTTTAACTAAAATTACCTTTTCAACCAAAGTAAAATAATAACTTTATGTCGAAAGAGATAGCGACTAAAGAAACATTAAAAGATTATAAAGATGTCTACATACGTTTATTTAAATATGCACTTACGTATAAACTAATTTTAATTTTCGGTATTGTTGCGATTGTAATTACGGCATTGGCAGATACTAGCTTTTTAGCTTTACTTAAAAAAATAACAGATGAAGGCTTTGTAAGTAACCCCAACAATCTAACCAGCCTAATCCCCCTCATACTTATTTTTATTGTTCTAATAAGGGCCTGTGCTAGGTTTATTTCTTCATATTCATTGAGATGGGTTTCAAGAAAAATAGTAGAAAAATTACGATATGATATTTTTGATAATTTAATGAAGTTGCCTATCTATTATTTTGATAGCAATACAACAGGTACTTTGATCTCTAAGATTACTTATGAAACAGAGCAACTCCAAACCATAATAACAAAAGTAACCCTAACAGCATTAAGAGATTGCTTTACAATTATTGCTGTTGTTAGCTATATGTTTTATCTAAATGCCCTGCTAGCTTTTTTTGTACTAATTATCTTACCAATTACAGCCTATTTTATTAAAAAAATAATTCCGAAACTTAGAAATGCCGCAAATGAATTTCAGCGGTTAATGGGGGATATTACTAAAATAGCTGAAGAGGCTTTATCTGGACAGAGAATTGTTAAAATTTTTGGGGCTGCTAAATACGAGAAAGATAGATTCAGTAAGGTAATTATCCGTAATCGACAGATGGGCACAAAATTAGCTCGACTAAGCTCAACTAACAGCCTAATTATAGAAATTATTTTGGGTCTTTTATTTGCTGGGGTTCTTCATTACTCGCTTTCAAACCTATCCCCTGGTGAATTTATCGCCTTTATTGGAGCTGTTGTTTTAATCACTACACCTATTAAACGGTTATCAACACTGAATGAGCAAATTCAAATCGGTTACGCAGCAGCAGTAAGTATTTTTTCAGTCATGGATGAAAAAAAAGAAAAAGATTTAGGAAAGATTAACTTAAAAAAAGCTAAAGGAAAGCTTGAGTTTATTAATGTCTGCTTTACATATCCAAATAATAAAAAACCTGTTTTATCTAACATTAATTTCAATATCAAAGCTGGAGAAAAGGTTGCTTTAGTTGGTAAGTCTGGAGGTGGCAAAACAACGCTTCTTAACTTAATCCCAAAATTCTATGACATAAGTTCTGGATCCATTTTGTTAGATAATTTAGATATAAATGAAATTTCAAATAATTCATTAAGAAAAAACCTAGCCCTTGTTAGCCAGGACACCATATTATTTAATGACACAATTTTTAATAATATTGCATATGGTAATTTAAAATCTATTTCATTAGAAAAGGTTAAAAAGGCTGCAAAAGCCGCGAATGCACTAGAATTCATTAATGAACTTCCTAATGGATTTAATCATGTTATAGGAGATAGGGGAGTTCGTTTATCAGGAGGCCAAAAGCAAAGGATAGCAATTGCTAGGGCTATTTTAAAAAATGCACCAATATTATTGTTAGATGAAGCTACCTCTGCACTTGATTCAGAATCAGAACGCTTAGTTCAGGCAGCCTTAGACAATTTAATGACTAACAAAACATCTATTGTTATAGCACATCGTCTTAGTACAATAAAAAATGCAGATAAAATTATTGTCATGGATCAAGGAAAGATAGTTGGGGTAGGAAAACATAATTCGCTGCTAAAGAATAATAAATTTTATTTAAAGATTTACAAGAAAGGATTTGAATAAGTTGATTTCAGTTGATCAGATTTTTAATAATCAGTATTATAAAAAATCAAATTGGATCTACCTCCTTATCCCAATCAGTATTTTTTTTTACTTTTTTAGTAATTTAAAAAAGTATTTATACAAGAATGGATTTCTAAAGACAATTAAAATTAAAGTACCCGTTCTTATCATTGGAAATATTACACTTGGTGGAACAGGTAAGACACCATTAGCTCTTGATCTAATTGAAAAATTTTTAAAGAAAGGCTTAAACCCTGCACTTATATCAAGGGGTTATGGAGGTACCACTAAAAATATTATAGAAGTTTTTGAGTTAAGTAATGTTAGTACTGTGGGGGATGAGGCATTATTTATTAAAGCTAAAAGTAAAATACCAGTATTTATTGGTAAAGATAGGGTAGGTGCCGCACAAAATTTACTTAAAAAATATCCCAAAACATCCATAATTATTTCTGACGATGGATTGCAACATCACAGGTTAGCAAGGGACTATGAAATAATAGTTGTTGACTCACAAAGACAGTTTGGGAATGGGCTTATTTTTCCAGCAGGGCCGTTGAGAGATGGTATATCAAAACTTAAGCAGGTAAATGCAGTTGTTTATAAGGGCGCAAGTAGTAATTCCAACTCTTATCAAATGAAGTATATCACTAAGCATTTTAAAAATTTATTAACAAATAAAAAGACTAAATTTGATGGTATCCAGGATAAAAAAATAGTGGCGATTACAGCAATTGGAAATCCTGAGAGCTTCTTCTCAACTTTGGAAGGTTATGATTTAGAATTTAAAAAAGTTACCTATAATGATCATTATTTATTTAATAAAAATGATTTTATTAAATATGCAGATTACAATATAGTCATGACCGAAAAAGATGCTATTAAATGTAAAAAATTTGCGACTAAGAATTTTTGGGTCTTGCCATTAGAAATCAAGGTCGATGAAAGATTATTTCGAAACATATTAAAGAAGGTAGCGTAGATTATGGATAAAGAATTACTTAAAATCTTGGTCTGCCCTGTCACCAAAGGACCACTTGTTTACGATAAAGACAAAAATGAACTTATTTCTAAATCTGCAAAATTAGCTTACCCAATTAAGGATGACATCCCAATTTTGTTAGAAGATGAAGCAAGAAAGTTAACGTGAGTATCTTGTTATTATGAGCTTTAATGTCGTCATACCTGCAAGACTTAACAGTTCGCGTTTGAAAGAGAAGGTATTGATCGAAATTCATGGAATACCTATGGTAATCCATGTTGCACAAAGAGCAAGTTTGTCTGGCGCTAAAAATATTGTAATTGCAACGGACGATAAAAAAATTGTAGAAGTCGCAAGTCATTATAATTTTAAATCAGTATTAACTAATAAAAATCATCTGTCAGGAACTGATAGATGTCTAGAGGCCTCAGATATTAATATGTGGTCTGATCAAGAAATTGTTATCAATGTTCAGGCAGACGAACCATTAATTGATCCAGCGCTAATTGATCTTGTTGCTAAAAATGTTACTGAAAGCGAGTCGGGCTATTTAACAGCATGCAGTGAATTTAAATCATATAAAGAATTTATAAACCCAAATAATGTCAAGGTTGTCTTGGATAACCATTCACATGCACTATATTTTAGTAGGAGCCCCATTCCGCATTCATCATCTACAGATTTATCTCACAACAACTATGCCTACCATCATTTGGGTATATACGCATACAGACTAAATACACTTAAGAAATTTTGTAGTTTTTCTATTTCAGAACTTGAAAGAATTGAGAGGTTAGAGCAGCTACGTGCCTTATCAAACAATTTAAAGTTAAAGGTAGTGCTTTATGATGGGAATCCAATTAAAGGGGTAGATACTCTTGAAGATCTTAATTTAGTTAGAGAGATGATGCTTAAAAAATAATTTTTTTTAAACTGCATCATCTCCTTTTTCTCCTGTTCTAATTCTGATCACTTCATTAACATCGGTAACAAAAATTTTACCATCACCAATCTTACCTGTATGTGACACTTTTATAATTGTCTCAACGGCTTTATCAAGAAGTGAATCACTAACAATAAGATCAAGCTTTACTTTGGGAAGGAAGTCTACAACATACTCAGCTCCCCTATATAGCTCAGTATGCCCCTTTTGTCTGCCAAAACCCTTAACTTCAGTTGCAGTTAATCCCATGATCCCAATTTCAGAAAGAGCCTCTCGCACTTCATCTAATTTAAATGGTTTAATAATCGCTTCAATTTTTTTCATCTATTTCCCCTGGAAAATTACAATTGGAATCTATTTGTTATTGGATAGCGCCTATCTCTACTAAATGCTTTTGAAGTTATTTTCGGACCTGGCGCAGATTGTCTTCTCTTAAATTCACTAATTTTAATTAATTTTACAACTTTTTTTACTAGTTTTATAGAGAAACCGAATTTAATCAATTCTTTTTCACTTAAGTTTTTTTCGATGTGAAGATCAATTATCTTATCTAATACTTCGTAAGCAGGAAGTGAATCCTCGTCTAATTGATTTTCTGTAAGCTCTGCAGAAGGTGCCCTATCTATTATCCTTTGTGGAATTATAGTCTCTTTATAATTTATTTCATTTGCAATCTTATATACCATTGTTTTGGGTACATCCTTTAAGATTGAAAAGCCACCTACCATGTCTCCATAAATTGTTGAGTAACCAACAGCCATTTCACTCTTGTTTCCTGTTGCGAGAACCATACCGCTGAACTTGTTTGCATACGCCATCAATATCATCCCCCTTATTCTTGCTTGAATATTTTGTTCCGTAATATCTTTTTCTAATCCTTCAAAGTCTTTTTTAAATGTTGCTTCAAAATTCTTAATATGTTTCTGAATAGATATGCTCTTATAATTCACTCCAAGGTTTAAAGAAAGTTTCTTTGCATCTTTTAAGCTGACATTGGATGTAAATTCACTTGGCATCATGATTGCAGTTATTTTTTCTTTACTTATAACTTTAGAGGCTATAAAAAGAACTACTGCAGAATCAATTCCCCCGGATAGCCCAAGAAATAATTTCTTTATAGAGTTCTTTTCTATGTAGTCTTTCATTGCGAGTATTAAGCCATTTAACAAATTATATATAAGAAATTTTTCCTCATTCATGGAATTAATTTGTTTAATAGGATCTTCTAAAATTTTTCTATGAAATGGAAACTTTTCATATTTTCTAGTAATCTCCATATGATTCGTTTTAGAGAAATCTGCAATAATATTTTGACTAATAAACTGACCGGAAAAAAAGGGCATATTATTTGGGCTGTATTTTTTTGGCTTTGTAATGAAAGAATTACCATCAAATACTAATTCATCCTGACCTCCAACACAGTTTAGATAAATCAAGATGAAATCATTAAGGCCATTAAGTCTATTTTGAATGATAGTAAACTTATTTTTAGTTTTATTAAATTCATAAGGGGATGCATTTACACAAACCACATAGTCAACATTTAATTTACTTAATTCTTCAAGAGGACCTTCCTCCCAAATATCCTCACAAATAAGTAACCCAAAAACCTTCCCCTTGTGCTTAAAAACTCCGGGCTTTTTGCTAGATGAGAAATATCTCCTCTCATCAAATACACCATAGTTTGGAAGTTTTTGTTTGTCATAAACTTTATTAATTTTCCCTCCATATAATAATGAAATTGAGTTGAAGAGTAATTTATTTTTTCGTCTAGGATGCCCAACAACTATTTTGAGTTTTGGAAATTTTTCAGCTATCTCAATTAAGTAATGTTGACATCTATCAATAAACTCTGTTTCAAGAAGAAGATCTTCTGGGGGATAACCACAAAGACTTAACTCAGGAGTAATTAAAATTTCAGCTCCATTTTTAATTGCTATATAAGCATGTTTTTTAATAAGATTGGCGTTGTATTTTAAATCGCCAACTTTTGAATTTATTTCAGCGAGACTTATCTTCATGATTTAATACTCACCACCTGCCGATCTAATTAAACCAACCATCGCTTTATTTTTTGTTTTCAATGCATATACAAGTGGAGAGAGTCCATATTGATCAGTTACATTTATATCTACGCCCTTATCAATCAAAAATTTAACTACATCAACTGATTCATTCTCAACTGCATATTGAATAATCGGCGTACCTTCATCATCTTTATGGTTAACATCAGCTTTATACTCAACAAGTAGCTTAATAATTTCAAAATAATCTTTTTTTACTGCCCACATTAATGGCGTCCACTTAAACTTATCGAGGGAGTCAATCTTCGGTTGATGAACTAATAAAAATTCTGTAGCTTTAATCTGATCTTTATTCACACAATATACTAATGCT
>Ga0209534_10003717_pt1 | contig 14399 bp, 12 predicted proteins | sample COG_07_FD_184751 | JGI IMG/M metagenome (GOLD analysis project Ga0209534, IMG submission 184751) | Pelagic Microbial community sample from North Sea - COGITO 998_met_07 (SPAdes) (version 2) | ecosystem: Environmental > Aquatic > Marine > Neritic zone/Coastal water | place: Helgoland, sampling...
GTAGTTTCTTCAACTTTTTTTGAGGTAATAAGAAAAAAATCCTCTGCTCTATTACCTAAGGTATTTATTCTTGCCTTATCAATTTCAAGGCTAAGTTGATTAATTTCTCCGCTGATCATGTTCAAAAGACCAGGTCTTGAGTCTGTGATAATTTCTAATTCAAATTGTGTGTCATTAATAATTTTATTATTAATGACGGTCTGGATATCATGATGTTCGGCCTGCCTTGTCTTTCTTAAAGCTATCTCTTTACTTTCAAATTTACAAGGGATTATTTCAGTTAAACCTTGCTCAAGATGTTTGAAGAGTTGATTATAGCTTTCATTTAAATTGTTATCGTCCATCACATGGAAAATATCCAGAGCATAGTCATGTGAGGTTGTATAAATTTTTGCATCCAGAATATCCAATTGGTTTTCATAGAAGAAGTTTGTTATTTTTTCAAATAATGAAGGTCGATTCTTAGAGTAAATAAGAACTTCAATAAAGCTCCCTTTGTGATGATGAATTCTTACTATTGGCTTTTCTGAATGTGTGTGCGGCATAAGTAATCGTGTTTGCCAGGCTATTTCGTTGGCATCGAACCGCATGAAGTAATTAAGATCAAGCTCCTTCCAAAATTCATCGTAGTGGTTCTTTTTGATTGAATATTGGGAGAGAATTTTAGCCACATTTTTTTTTCGATCATTCACCATATCAATTGGTGACTTATGTTGCTCACTTAGTAATTTTGTTGTTGATGCGTATAAGTCATAAAGTAGACTTGCTTTCCATTGGTTCCATACATGCGGACTTGTGCCTCTTATATCCGCCACTGTGAGGAGGTATAGCGCATCAAGATAGGTTTGTGTCCCGACTAAATCTTTAAACTTATGAATTACTTGTGGGTCAGAAATATCACTTTTTTGTGCAATTTGAGACATTTTTAAGTGAGATTTAACAAGCCATACGATTAAATGAGCCTCCTTATCTGGTAGACATATTTTTTTACAAAATTTTGTCGCTACAACTAAGCCAAGCTCAGAATGATCACCACCTCGACCTTTTGCGATATCGTGAAAAATAGCAGCCAAATACAATAGATATGGTTTTTTAAATTTAAGAAATATTTCATGACATTCAGGGAATTCGTACTTCAAGGTTGCCTTACTAAAACGTCTGATATTCTCAACAACATTTAAGGTGTGCTCATCTACCGTATAAATATGGAAAAGATCGTGCTGCATTTGAGCAACCACTCTCCCAAATGCGGGTATAAAGTTACCTAAAATATTACACTTATTCATTAAGCGTAATGATCGGTTAACTTTATCGCGACCTGAAATAACTTCGATGAATTTAGATTGGTTTATTTTATTGTTTCTAAATTTTTCATTTATAGTCGGTCCGACGTTATTCAAAGCCTCTAAAAGATTCGCCCCAAACCCTTGCGCCTTTTTTGTTTTTTGGAAGAGGATGAAGGACTCAAAAACATATTTACTAATCATTGGAATATGTTTTATATCTATATCAATTAAATGATTTGAAAGGATAAAAGGAAATTGGTCATTAATTTGAATAGATTTTGAATTATTTGGATCAAGTTTCTTAAGTAGAATTTCATTTAATAATATTATATAATTTACTGATTTATAATAATTTTTCATTAAAACTTCACTAGATTTTTTATTAGTCTTTGCTTGGTATCCTAATGCTTTAGATAGCCTAGCTTGAACTTCAAATGTGAGTCTATCGTCAGTAGATTTAGATAAAATATGGAGGAGAATTCGGTACTTATTTACCTTGTTGGCGGTTAATCTAATTTTTTTATATTGATCGTCAGATAGAATTTCATTCTTTTTTAATTCTTCAAAGGATTTACCTTTATTTTGACTTGCGGCAATCCACAGTATCATTTGTAAATCCCTTTGACCCCCAGGACTTTCTTTAATATTTGGCTCTAGTTGGTATGCTGAATCTCTGTATTTATGATGACGAATTGTTTGCTCGGTTATTTTTTCTTTAAAGAACTTTTTAATATTGATTATTTTATTAATTGTTGAATCGAATTTTAGATATAGCTCACTACTTCCATGTATAAGACGAGCTTCAATAAGGTTGGTAGCTGTTGAGATATCGGCATTAAATTCCTCTTTAACCTCTGCTAGATTTCTAACGCTATGACCAATTTTTAAACCAATATCCCAGCATTTAGTGATGAATTGACTAATATTTTCATCATTTTCTATACCTTTTTCACTGTTAAGGACAAGTATGTCAACATCTGAATAAGGAAATAGTTCATTCCTGCCATATCCACCTACAGCAATGAGCGTATTTTTTTCAGAAACATCACTATCTATCCATAACTTAATGAGCAGATTATCAACAATTTTAGTATGTTTTTTTAAAAACAGTAAACTGTTAGTTTTTTTTATGAATTGATCGCAAAGATCTTGGAATTTTCTTTGATAACTTTTTTTCTCAGTGGCTACAGTAAAGGGAGGCATGAGTAAATTTTAATCTAAAAATGGTGTTGGCGTATCTTTTGATACCGTAAGCACCTCATAACCCCCACTTGTAACTAATATTGTGTGTTCCCATTGAGCTGATAGGCTTCTATCCTTAGTTACAACTGTCCAGTTGTCCGGTAAGACTTTGATGTCTTTTTTTCCTGCATTTATCATGGGTTCGATTGTAAAAATCATGCCTGCTTCGAGTTTAAGACCCTCACCTGGATTGCCGTAATGGAGGACTTGCGGTTCATCATGAAATACTTTTCCGATGCCGTGCCCGCAAAATTCTCTAACCACACTGTAAGACTTTGATTCAGCATAACTTTGTATTGCATGACCAATATCACCAAGATAAGCACCCGCTTTAACTTCTCTTATACCTAGCCACATAGACTGATAAGTTACTTCACAAAGTCTTCTTGCTTGAATTGAGGGTTCTCCAACAAAAAACATACGACTTGTATCTCCGTGATAACCATCTTTTATGACAGTAATATCAATATTTACCACATCGCCTTTTTTTAATATTTTTTCTCCAGGAATTCCATGGCATATTTGATTATTTACCGATGTACAAATTGATTTTGGAAACGGCGTATGCCCGGGAGGTGAATAATTAAGAGGGGCAGGAATAGTCCCTTGCTCATTTGTCATAAAATCATGACATATGCTATCAATTTTTTCTGTTGTAATGCCTGGTTTTATGAAGGGCGAAATAAAGTCAAGAACTTCAGATGCTAGCTTTCCAGCTATCTGCATCTTTTCTATATCTTCTTGATTATTAATTGTAATTGGCATATTTAATCTTTTTGTGTTTTATATATTATTTATTGAAATATGTTATCATGATGCCGATTTATTTTTAAAATTTCCACTAAGTTTTTTTAAGGGTGCTCAGCATTTTTGAACTTAGTGAAGTAATAACCCTTAAAGGAGAAAATTATGTCTGTTACGATGAGACAAATGCTTGAAGCTGGCGTTCACTTTGGACACCAAACAAGATACTGGGATCCAAAAATGGCACCATATATTTTTGGTGACAGAAACAAAATTCATATAATCAACCTTGAAAAAACTCTTCCAATGTTTGAAGAGACGATGAAATATGTAAAAACATTGTCAGCGAACAAAGGGCGAATTCTTTTTGTTGCAACGAAAAGACAAGCAAGAGAAATTATTAAAGAAGAGGCCATCAGAGCTGACTGTGCATATGTCAACCATCGCTGGCTTGGGGGCATGCTTACTAACTTTAAAACAGTTAAGCAATCAATTAAGCGCCTCAATGAACTCCAACTTAGCCTAGAAGACGGTAGTGTTGATAAAATCACCAAGAAAGAGGCCTTAGGAATTAAAAAAGAATATGACAAATTAGAGAGATCAATCGGTGGCATAAAAAATATGAATTCACTACCAGATGCAATATTTGTGATTGATGTTGGTTACGAGAGTGGTGCAGTTGTTGAGGCAACTAAACTTGGGATACCTATCATGGGTGTAGTAGATACCAATAACTCAATTGATAATATTGCTTATGTAATTCCAGGTAATGATGATTCAAGCAGAGCAATTAGACTCTATGCAAGAGGCATTGCAGATGCGGTTCTTGAAGGAAAGAAGAATGCCATTGATGAGTTAGCAAAAATGGTTAAAGAAGAAGACGCTAAAAAAGTTGAACCTAAAACTGAAAAAGATAGCAAATAATAAATTACTTAGGAGTTTATAAAGTATGGCTGAAATTACAGCAAAAATGGTAATGAGCTTAAGAGCTAAAACTGATGCGCCGATGATGGATTGTAAAAAAGCACTGAGCGAGGCGGATGGTGATGCTGCTCGTGCCGAAGAGATACTGAGAGTTCGTTTTGGAAACAAAGCCTCAAAAGCATCAACGAGAGTAGCAGCAGAAGGGATTGTTGCCTGCTTCATTAAGGATGATAAAAAAACGGGAGCGCTTGTTGAAGTTAACTCAGAAACTGATTTCTGTTCAAAAAATGATGAATTTGTTGCATTTGTTAATGAAATTACAAAGGCAGCTGTTGAAAATGACGTAAGTGATGCTGAACAGTTATCTAATTTATCGATTGACGGTAAAACAGTTGAGGAGATAAGAACTCAGCTAATTGGTAAAATTGGAGAAAATATCACAATCAGAAGAGTTGAGAAGATAATCGCCAAAGACAATCTTTTCTCATATAACCACGGAGGAAGAGTGGGAGTTATTGTTGATATCAAATCATCTAATGAGGTTTTAGGTAAGGATATCGCTATGCATATTGCCGCTACCAAACCTAAAGCTCTTGATCAAAGTGGTGTATCTCAGGATTTAATCGATGCTGAAAGAAGGGTGGCGATTGAAAAAGCTAAAGAAGCTGGTAAGCCTGAAGAGATGCTTGAGAAAATAGCAACTGGAACAGTAAATAAATTTTTAAAAGAAATCACATTAGTAAATCAAGTGTTTGTTAAAGATGAAAAGCAGACAGTTGAACAACTACTTAAAAGTAATAATTCAGCCATAAATGGATTTAAGTTTTATATTGTTGGTGAAGGTATTGAAAAAAAAGACGTCGATTTTGCTTCTGAAGTTGCAGCCGCACAAAAATAAAAAAGTTTTTGTTATTTAAAAAAATGGATTGTTAAGCAATCCTTTTTTTTTATCCAAAACAGTCTAGAATAACGGATAGCTATGAATAAATTAAAATACAAAAGAGTTCTTTTAAAGCTATCAGGTGAGGCATTAATGGGAAATGATGCATTTGGCGTTAACCCTGAAACTATAAGTAAAATTGTCAATGAGATCAAGCTTATGGTTGATTCTGGTGTTGAATTAGCAATTGTAATTGGTGGGGGAAATATTTTTCGCGGTGTAGCGCTTGGATCTAAGGGAATGGACCGTGCAACTGCTGACTACATGGGTATGCTCGCTACCGTCATGAATGCAATTGCCTTACAAGATGCGATGAAACATATTGGTATTATCAGCAGAGTTCAGTCAGCAATTAAAATTGAGCAAATAGTAGAGCCTTACATAAGAGGTAAGGCAATAAGATATATAGAAGATAATAAGGTTGTAATTTTTGCTGCTGGAACTGGCAATCCTTTTTTTACAACTGACACGGCTGCAGCTTTAAGGGCTATTGAGTTAAATGCTGAAGTTGTTATAAAGGCAACCAAGGTTGAGGGAATTTTTTCAGATGACCCAGAAAAAGTGAAGAATGCTAAGTTATTTAAAAAAATTGCATTTGATGAAGTAATTAGTAAAAAATTAAAGGTGATGGATTCAACAGCATTTACTTTATGCAGAGATCAAGGGATGCCTATTGCAGTATTAAGTTTATTTAAAAAAAATGCACTATTAAACTTTATTCATGGAGAAGAAGAGGGGACGTTAGTTACCTTAAATTAAAAAAAGATGAGGAAATACAATGGAAGAGCTATTAACTGATTCAAATGTAAAGATGCAAAAGACGATTGAGTCTTTTCAAAATAATTTATCAAAAATAAGAACAGGAAGAGCCAACATAAGCTTACTTGATCATATCTCTATTGATTACTATGGAACATTAACCCCGTTAAGCCAAGTTGCAGCAGTAAATGTAGCAGATTCATCAACATTAACTATTCAACCTTATGAAAAAAACTTCTCAGCAGTAATTGAGAAAGTAATAAGGGAAAGTGACTTGGGACTTAATCCTGTTGGTGTCGGAGATTTAATAAGAGTACCAATGCCGCCTTTAACAGAAGAGAGGAGAAAAGATTTGATTAAAGTAGTTAAGTCGGAGGGTGAGGGTAGTAAGGTTTCTATAAGGAATATCCGAAGAGATTCAAATGATGAATTGAAAAAGTTAACTAAAAACAAAGAAATTAGCGAAGATGAGGAAAGAAGACTTCAAGATATTATTCAAAAAAATACAGATACTTTTATTGCTGAAATAGATTCAATGATAAACGTAAAAGAAAAAGATTTATTAACGATATAGAGTAAAAAAACTGTATTTCATAAAAAAAAAATTACTAAAAAAAAATAAAATACCTAATCATATTGCGGTGATTATGGATGGAAACGGTAGGTGGGCAAAAAAGAAGCTGATGCCAAGGTTAATAGGTCATAACAAGGGACTTGAATCTGTAAGAAAAGTTATTGAATGTTGTATAAAATATAATGTTAAAACCCTCACAATATATGCCTTTAGTACAGAAAATTGGAAAAGACCCATTAAAGAAGTAGATGGGTTATTAGATCTTTTTTCCAGGTCAATTTCAAAGGAATCAAAAAAAATTCATTCAAATAATATAAAATTAAGGTTCATAGGCGATACTTCAATTTTCACAAAATCTCTTCAATTAAAAATTAAAGAGATTGAAAGGGAGACATTCAGTAATAAAAGATTAGTACTTAATGTAGCACTAAACTATGGAGGTAGACTCGACATAGTAAACTCAGTAAATAAATTTTATAGTAATAAAAAGAATATAAATAAAATCACTGAGAAGAATATTAATAGTGGTTTGTATACAAAAGGGCAGTCTGATGTAGATTTGTTGATCCGCACAGGTGGGCAACAAAGAATGAGTAATTTTTTATTATGGCAGTCAGCATACGCCGAACTATTTTTTTCAAAAAAGCTATGGCCAGATTTTGATGAAAAGATATTTGTAGACGCTTTATATTTCTTCCAAAATACTGAAAGAAAATTTGGTTCTATTTCAAAGAGTACATAATGATAAAAGATAGAATCTTTTCAGCAGTTATTTTATTATTGATTTTTTTAGCTTCTTTTTTATCTAAGAATCCAACATATTTCTTATTTCTAGTTTTTGTAGCAAGTGGGATTTTATTTTATGAATTAGCAAAAATATTAAAACTAAAAAGCTTAGCCTTGTACATTTACTGGATATTGTCCCTTTCTCCAATTATTTTTTTCTATTTTTTAATCAGTTTAGATACAATTTTTTTTGATGAGCCAATTCCCCATTTAAAAAGCTTTTTAATTAATTTTTCAATTATTATGAGTTTAATTAGTTTGCTCTTCTGGTTTGGCCTTGCTCCAATAGATATTAAGTATAAAAAAATATCTTCAAATGTTAAGTTCAAAATTTTTTATGGGTATTTTTTGGTTTCGCCGATGGTGATTGTAACTGCTATTGTTTTTACACAAAATAAAATATTATTATTGCTGCCTTTTTTAATGATTTGGCTCTCAGACATTGGAGCTTATTTTATTGGAAGAAAATTTGGAAAGAGGAAGTTAGCAAAAAATATAAGTCCGGGTAAGACTATTGAAGGGGCCTTAGGCGGATTTGTTTGTAATATTATCTGTGCGTCAATATTAGTTTATTTCTTCGCAATAAGTTTTTATATTATGTTATTTTTCGCATTGATAATAACAGCCCTTAGTATTTTTGGTGATATTTATCAGTCATTTTTAAAAAGACAGGCTAATTTAAAAGACAGCGGTTCAATCATACCTGGTCACGGCGGCTTGTTCGATAGGTTAGATAGTTTCTGTCCCACCATACCTATATTTTTTCTAATAAGTAATTATTTATATATAGAAATCTCACCAAAGTTAATTTTATGAAGATCATTTCCATCCTAGGCTCTACAGGAAGTATTGGTAAAAGTACTTTGTCTGTTATTAAACTCCATCCAGAAAAATTTAAGGTTTTTGCTTTAGCAGGTTTTAACAATGTTGACTTACTTCTTGAGCAAACTATCAAATTTAAGCCAAATTTTATTGTTACTAAAGACCTTAAATCAAAAAGACAATTAATGGATAAGCTTAAAGAAACAAAACTAGACACCGTGGTTCTTTATGGGAATGATGGATATAGTTTTATTGCCTCTCATGAGGAGGTGACAACCGTTGTAGCCGCTATCACTGGTAGTGCAGGTTTGATTTCTACGATTGATGCTGCAAAGAGTGGAAAACAAATTTTATTAGCTAATAAAGAGTCTATGGTGATGGCAGGAGACTTAATTAATGAAATTTGCTCTGCAAATAACTCAACATTAATTCCTATTGATAGTGAACATAATGCAATTTTTCAGGTATTTTCTGATAATAGTGATACTAAAGAGATAAAAAAAGTTATTTTAACTGCATCTGGAGGTCCATTCAGAGATCATAGCCTTGAGAACTTAAAAGAGGTGACTGTTGAAGAAGCATTAAATCATCCTAATTGGAAAATGGGTAAAAAGATATCAATTGATTCGGCTACAATGATGAATAAAGGGCTTGAAGTAATCGAAGCCTCACATCTTTTTAGGCTTAATGTGGAGAAAATAGAGGTTGTAATGCATCCACAAAGTATCATTCATTCATTTGTTGAATTTGTCGACGGAAGTTCATTAAGTCAGCTTGGAAACCCTGATATGAGGGTTCCAATTGCATACGCATTGGGTTATCCAAACAGAATTACTTCTGGTGTAGATGGTGTTTCGCTTGATAAATTACCAAGCTTAGAATTTTTCAAACCAGATTTAAAGAAATATCGCTGTCTTGATCTTTCATATCAATGTTTGGTAATGGGTGTAGCTCAATGCATTACTCTAAATGCATCAAATGAAATAGCTGTAGAAGCTTTTTTATTGGGTAAGATTAACTTCACACAAATTCCAGAATTGATAGAAAAAACGCTTTTTAAAGCTGAGGCTACTAAAGTGAATTCAGTTGAACATATACTTGAGATTGATAATTTAGCTAGAATTAAATCTAAAGAAATATTAAATAAATTATAAATAAATTGTTTAAAAACAATATTTTAACAAAATTATATAATGTATATTAATAAGTAAGTCGCATGTAAAATTTCTATCCATTTCTTAAATTAATGTTTTTTATATGTTTTATTTAATAATAAGCTTGATTATTCTTCTTATTTTTTTATTTTTAGGAAATCATTTATATTTTATGTATTTATAATTCTATTAATTCTCAATGACTTAAGAGAAAATATTAGTTTTGATATTGTAAATTGCAGTATATAATGTCGTTTTAAAAAAACATTTTTTAATGAATAAAATAATCTTAACTTTTATATTGCTCGTATCAGTTATTTTGCCAGTTCATGCAGAAGGTACAACCATTTCTGATATTAAAGTTCAAGGATTGAAACGAGTTGATCCTGGGTTAGTTTTCGATAATATCCCTTTTGAGGTAGATACTCCCATAAATGAAGCTAACTTTAGCGAAGCTATTCAGCTTCTATACAAAACTGGCCAGTTTAAAAACATAAGCATTGATTTGGAGGGAAGTGAAGTAATTATTAGTGTTAATGAAAAACCTATCATCTCAACAATTACTTTTCATGGAGCCGATGCAATGCAGCCTGAGAAACTCAAAGAAGGTATGCTCCAAATGGATATTGGTGAAGGTTTGCTCTTTAATGAACCAACTCTTAAAAGGGTTGAAACTGAAATTAGCAAGCAGTATCTTAACTTAGGTCTCTATTCAGCAACCATTGAAACAAAGGTTACTCCTCAAGAGAGAAATCGTGTTGCAATAGATTTTTACATAAATGAGGGCTCTACAGCTAGAATTAAAGAGGTAAAAATAATAGGCGTAACCAATTTCGATGAAGACGATATATTGAGTCGACTCGACCTAAAGCCCACAAGCTTTTTGTCATGGTGGAACAAAGATGATAGGTACTCACGACAAGTCCTAACTGGCGATTTAGAAAAAATTCGATCTTTTTACATGAATAGAGGGTATTTAGATTTTGAAATCGGAAACACTACTGTAAGTATCTCAGAAACTAAAAAAAATGTTTACATTGCAATTGTTATTGACGAAGGCGAGAAGTATAACTTTGGAGATATAAAAATAAGTGGTAATTTTTATCCATTAAAAGAAGAATTAATCTTTCAAAATGATATCAAAACCATTAAAGGGGAAGTTTTTAGTAGAAAGCTACTTAATCAATCAACAGAATCAATTAATCAAGAGCTTGGTAATTATGGTTATGCTTTCTCTAATGTTAATCCTGTACCAGATGTTGATAAAAACAATTTAACAGTTGGATTCAATTATTTTATTGAGCCAGGAAAAAAAGTTTATATAAGGCGGATTAGCTTTGTTGGTAATGAAAAAACTCAGGATAAAGTGCTAAGAAGAGAGATGAGGCAGTTCGAATCTTCTTACTATGATAAAGAAAAAATTGATCAATCAACTAGAAGATTAAAAAGAACTCAATACTTTGAAGGCGTTGATATTAATACAGTTTCTGTTCCAGGTATTTCAGATCAAGTTGATTTAACAGTTGCTGTGAAAGAAAAAAACACAGGCTCAGTAAAGCTTGGCGCAGGTGCGAGTTCGGATGAGGGTTTGGTGGGAAGCTTTTCTGTCACACAAGCCAATTTTCTTGGGACAGGTAATACAGTTTCAACATCTATAAATACAAGTAGCGTCAACACAGTTTATAGCATCAGTCATATTGATCCTTATTTCACTCTTGATGGAATCTCAAGAAGACTTACGGCGTATTTGAGAGAAACAAATACAAAAGACTTAGATACAGGGCAATATAATAAAGACTCATATGGCGTAGGAGTAGGTTTCGGTGTTCCAATGAACGAGTTTGATACAGTAAATATCGGTTTTGATGTTGACGTGTCAAAAATTAAACTAGTTGAATCGTCTCCTACAAGGTATAAGGATTATTGTAAGGAAGTTTCTGGTGGAGACAACAATGGTTGTGATCAAAATGAAGCGGTCCTTTCATTAGGCTACACTTCTGATAAAAGAGATAGCGCATTATATCCAACCTCTGGCTATAAATATGATATTAGTAGTGAAGTTACAATACCATTACTTGATATGCAGTATTATCAATTTAATGCAAAAGTTGTGGACTATATCCCAATGACTGAAAAATTTGTTTGGGGCAATAAGCTTGATTTAGGATATGCTCATTCATACGGTGATGACCCTTATCCATTCTTTCAGAATTATTATGTAGGTGGCTCAAGTTCTGTGAGAGGCTATAAAGCTGCCTCTATAGGGAAGCAATTCTATGACGAATCACAAGACGACTTTGTATCGACTGGTGGTACAACGAAAATCGTAGCGAATACTTCAATCCTCTTTCCACTTCCAGGAGGGATGTTTAAAGATCAAGTCAGGCTTGAAACATTTATCGATGGCGGTGGTGTATGGGAGGAGGACGAAAATATAGCATTAGATGAAATGAGATTCTCAGCTGGTTTGTCAGTTTTATGGGTTTCACCATTTGGCCCAATCAATGTATCATTTGCTAAGGCATTAAATGATGATGCTCAGGATGAGACGGAATCATTCCAGTTTGGAATGGGGACAAACTTTTAACATAACTTAATGAATAAGGGATTAATAAAATGATCAGAAAATTTTCAGCAATATTATTTAGTATATTTCTTTTGTTACCACTGTCAGTTTCAGCTGAAATGGAAATATTTAAAATTGGATATGTTGTTGTGGAGAAGATTCTAAAGGAAGCTCCTCAAACTGCCGCTAGTAATAAAAAGCTTGAGAAAGAGTTTAAATCTAGAACGGACTCCCTTCAAAAGAAAGTTAAAGCCATCCAGAAACAAGAAAAAGATTTTAATAAAAATAGTGTCACGATGTCAGCTGCTGAACGCCAAAAATCTCAGAAGAAAATTCAAAACTCAAAAATTGAAATCCAAAGAATTGAAAGAGAGTTAAGGGAAGATATTGATATTAGAAGACGTGAAGAAATTGGAAAATTACAACAAAAAATAAATGAAGCAATTGAGGAAATGGCCAAGACAGATAAATATGATCTGATCCTTTACCAAGGTGTAGCTTATGCCTCAAAAGAAATCGATATTACCGATAAACTTATTAAAGTTTTAGGAAAAACAAAATAAAAAAAGTATGTGAATGTTAAAAGAATTTAAGTGCTCCGAATTGGCTGAGTTAGTAGGAGGTAAGGCTTCCTCAGGCAATATTAAAATAGATAATATCTCTTCCCTAGAATCCGCAAACTCTAGCGCAATTTCTTTTTTGTCAGACGCCTCTTATATTCCAATGCTTAAGGAGACAAGATCTAAGGTTATTTTAATTAAAAAAGAAGATTTAAAGTATTGGGGAAAAGATTATATTCTTGTTAAAAACCCATACCTAGCTTTTTCTAAGATTGCTACTTTGTTCAATGAGCTTGGTAAGAATGACAAACATAGTATCCATGAATCTGTTGTTTTTGGTAACAATTCAAAACCTGAAGAAAATAATAGTATTCGAGCACACACAACAATTGGAAATAATTGCTTATTAGGCAAAAACATTCAAATTGGTTCAAATGTTTCAATTGGAGATAATGTCCTTATTGGAAGCAATACAGTTATTCATTCAAATGTAACCATTGAAAGTAACGTAGAGATAGGAGCTAATTGTGTATTTTTTTCTGGTTCTAGAATCGGTACCGACGGATTTGGTTATGCACCAGATGACGATGGCAGTTGGTCAAAGATTCCACAAACAGGGAGTGTAATTATTGAGGATGATGTGCATATCGGTGCTAACACAACGATTGACTGTGGTGCAATAGATAATACAATTATCAAGACAGGTGTAAAAATTGATAATTTAGTTCATATTGCTCATAATTGTGAAATAGGCGAAAATACAATTATAGCTGCTATGGCAGGATTTGCTGGAAGTGCGAAGATAGGAAAGAGTTGTATGATTGGCGGAGGAGCCAGAATAGGTCCGAATATTTCAATTGCTGATAAGACTGTAATTTCGCCTACAACACCAATAGCAAGGTCGATAAAGAAAGAGGGGCAAAGGTTTACAGGTGCTGTACCTCCACTAAATCACAAAGATTGGTTAAAGTTTGCGGTTAAATTTATGATTAAAAAAGGTATGAAATGACACAAGACACCTCAATGAACATTAATGAAATATTGGATCACCTTCCTCATAGGTATCCCTTTGTTTTGGTTGATAAGGTAATATCCTATGAGATTGACAAGAAAATTGAGGCTGTCAAGAATGTAACTATAAATGAACCTTTTTTCCCTGGACATTTTCCGCATTATCCAGTTATGCCCGGTATTCTTATTGTTGAGGCTATGGCTCAAGCTGCAGCAATATTATCTTTTAAAACAATCAACGATAAACCGAACGAACATTCAGTTTATTATTTTGCAGGAGTAGATAATGCAAGGTTTAAGAAGCCTGTAATTCCTGGGGATCAATTGTATTTGAATGTTTCAATAGAAAGAAAAATTAAAGGATTTTGGAAGTACAAGGGGTCTGCTCTCGTAGAAAATGAAATTGTAGCTGAAGCAGAAATTACATGCATCTTAAAAGAAATCTAAGAGAAAGAAAGCTTAATGGAATTTGATCAAGAAATACATCCAACCGCCATTGTTCATCCTCAGGCAAAGTTAGCGAAAAATATCAAGATAGGGGCCTATTCTGTTATTGGCAAGTCTGTTGAGCTTGGCGAGGGCACTGAGATTGGTAACCACGTAAACATTACTGGCTTTACTAAAATAGGTAAATTAAATAAAATTTTCCACTTTTCGTCTATTGGCGAACAGCCACAGGATATGAAATATAAAGACCAAGAAACTTATCTTGAAATCGGGGACAGAAATACAATTAGAGAATTCTGCACGGTAAATACTGGAACTGCTGAAGGGAATGAAAAAACAATTATTGGGAATGACAACTGGATAATGGCTTATGTTCATATTGCACATGATTGTATTTTAAAAAATAATGCTATTTTGGCAAACGGTGTTAGCTTAGCAGGACATGTTGAGATTGATGATTTTGTTGTTTTGGGAGGATTAACAGGTATCCATCAATTTTGTAAACTTGGAGCACATTCAATCACAATGGGAGGTACTTTACTTTCCCAAGACGTCCCGCCCTATGTGAGAGCTGTGAGTAGAGG
>Ga0209534_10003721_pt1 | contig 14398 bp, 10 predicted proteins | sample COG_07_FD_184751 | JGI IMG/M metagenome (GOLD analysis project Ga0209534, IMG submission 184751) | Pelagic Microbial community sample from North Sea - COGITO 998_met_07 (SPAdes) (version 2) | ecosystem: Environmental > Aquatic > Marine > Neritic zone/Coastal water | place: Helgoland, sampling...
GGAGATTCAAAGTTTTGTAATCGAAAAAGTTGCTGAAGTAAAAGATAACTTTAAAAAATCTCTTACGAATCTGGAAGAAAGAAAAACACCTCAATCTAAAGATTATCAACGAAGAACGATGACCAACCTCAACGATTTAGCACTCATGCTTGCTGAATCAATGGACCAAATGCAGCAGCAAGCAGCAGCAAGTATGCCAGGTAGTCAGATGTGTGATAAGCCCGGAGGAAAAGGAAAGGGTAAAAAAGGAGGGAAGGAACCATCAGATAAAATATCCGATGGACAGCAAGGTATGCAAGAGTCATTAGATAAGATTGGCAAAAGTCAGAAAGACGGTAAGCCAGGAAGTGCTAAAGATTTTGCTCAAGCAGCGGCAAAACAGGCGGCGCTCAGAAAAGCACTTCAAGACACTCAGAAAGACAGACAAGAACAAGGAAAAGGAACTGACGGCGGTCTACAAGAAATCATCGACGAGATGAATAAAATTGAAATAGACCTCGTTAATAAGAAACTCAATAATGAAACGCTGAAACGACAGCAGGATATAGTCACTAGGCTCTTGGAAGCTGAAAAAGCAGATAGACAAAGGGAATTTGACAATAAGCGCAAAGCAGAGACAGGAACAGACAAGAAACGAGAGCTGCCTCCATCACTTCAGGATTACCTAAAGAAGCGTGAGGCAGAAATAGAAATGTACAAATCTATCTCTCCAGAGCTTAGACCTTATTACAAGTATCTAGTAGACAAATATTACAAGGCTTTAAAGTCAAATTAGTAAACTTACACACGAAGGGCATAGACTATCTAGCTATGCCAGCATAAATTTGGTAGATGATATATGGGTAAAGCTGTACTAAAAATCGAATCAAAAACAAATAATGTTGCGATGATAGAACCTTATCTAAAGGAGATCATCGAAAAAAATCATATCTGTAATGAAAGATATGCAGATATCTTGATCAGCCTTACCGAGGCGGTTAACAATGCTATTATTCATGGCAACGACCAAGATGAAAGTAAATACGTAAAAATTCATATGACAGAAGGTGATCAGGGTGTAATTTTTACTGTTACTGATGAAGGCGAGGGGTTCGATCCAGAAAACATACCTGATCCTACTGCCGAACAGTTTATTGAGTGCTGCGGAGGGAGAGGAGTATTTATAATCAAGAGTTTAGCTGATAGTGTTAATTATCAAGATAATGGCTGCACCGTAGAGATGAGATTTGGACAAATATCATAATCCAGTATGATTAAAGGGTTTCCGATGAAATATAATACCGAGCAAACAATAGATTTTTTTGAGGCCGATATAGAGTATCAATTAGATAGACCTGATGATATCCGTTTATGGTTAACAAATTTAGTTATAGAAGAGAAATGTGGCATTGAAAAGATTCAATATATATTTTGCACCGACGAGTATCTTTTGGGTATTAATAAGCAGTATTTAGAGCACGATTACTATACAGACATTATTACATTTCCTATTAATAATAGTAAGACAGCGATCAAGTCAGATATATATATTAGTGTAGACAGGGTAATCGAAAACGCTAAGTCTTATGGCGTTTCTACTACACAAGAGTGTTACCGAGTGATCGCCCACGGTCTCTTACATTTATGTGGTTATGATGACGCTACAGATGATGAGAAAAAAATCATGCGAGAAAGAGAGAACTATTACCTCGATAAAGTATTGTAGTGAGATAATTTGAATCTTTTGTAGCGGTTTTGAAAATAACAATCATTAGAACAGCATCGTTGTGGAGTTCCATCTAACAACTAAGAGTTATTAAAAAATCATTTTTATTTTTTCTTCAATATTAAACTAATGTATTTCTTGGGTTTCGTAAAAAACACACATTACTATTATTTATAATTTGTATTTCATTGATTTTCAGTATATTTGGGTTGGTTATCAAAAAAACCATCTAATTTGATCAAGAAATTACTTTTAACTTCGTTTGTGTGGATTGCTCTTATCTCTCACTGCATTACACAGGTTACTGCAGACTTTAGTGCTTCGGTAACTAGATCTTGTGTAAGTACACAGGTTGTATTTACTAACTTGTCGACGAGTACCGCAGGAAACGTAGTGGACCTAGAGTGGGATTTGGCGGGGATATATGCTAACAAGCAGAGCCCAAGTATTATTTTTGCCAATCCAGGAGGCTATGATATCTGTCTTATCGCTAGTGATGAATTTGGAAATTCGGATACACTTTGTAGAGAGGACTATGTTATTATTTGGGAAAAACCCACAGCTAATTTTGTAAATGATCTTGGGTTTGGATGCTCTCCTTTGGATGTTGTATTCACTAACACAAGTACTTCAAATAATGGTCAAATTGTAGAGGCAATATGGGATATTGGAGGGTCAACGAACCTAACAATACTTGAAAATGTAGACTCTGTGCTGCAGAGCACATATATTGCTCCTGGATTATACTCAGCATCTTTATTTATTACTGATGATAAAGGTTGTTCGGCAACAATAGTAAAAAGTAAGGCTGTTGAGGTATTACAAAACCCAGTTTTTGACTCTTCGTTTGAAGTAATAAGTGGATGTGAATTACCGTGGGAAGTTGAGTTTAGTAATAATAACCCTGATTCAGGAACAACATACGAATGGGATTTCGGCAATGGTGAAACGTTTATTGGTGCTAATCCACCACTGATCGTCTATGACACCATTAATAGTTTTGATTTGATAGTAGCGGTCAATAAAAATGGCTGTACCGATACCATTAGAGAATTAGATATAATAAGTCCTGGAAGCCCATTAAATTTTAGTGTAAGTCCATTAGGAGCTTGTATTGACACCGAGTTGACATTTTCTGAAACTATACCGATTTCGGCAGATAGCATTTTTTGGGATTTTGGCGATGGAAGTATCAGTACAGATGTCAGACCATTACATACTTATTCTGTTTCTGGTTGCTATGAGGTGACGATGATCAGATACTCTGGTGAGTGCATAGATACTGTAACGAAACCATGCCTAAAGATCAATCCAAGTCCTATACTTTCAGCTCATGTGGATAACCAATATGCCTGCTCAATACCCATTGAATTGGGGTTAACAGCATCCGCAAGTGAGTCAGGTATTTTTTCGTGGGATATCACTGGAGTTGGTGACAATAAAGTGCTCTTTGGTGATACGACATCAATACTTATTAATCAGATTGGATCTTATAATATTTCTTTAGATTATATAACAGATAACGGTTGTACGGCTAGTTTTGATGATTTTCCAATAGTAATAGAACCTTTTGAAGCCACATTACCAACCGAAAGCACTGAAGGATGCAGTCCTTTAAAGGTTCTTTTACAGGACGATATTTCATCAAATTTAGATGTTGTTAGTTGGGACTGGACCGTTTATAGTGGAAAAAAGGGCTTAACTGGAGAGATGATGACGTTCAATGAAGAGAATCCCTCTTTCATGATATCAGATACGGGCAGGTATGATGTACAACTTATAGTAGAAAATCAAATAGGCTGTAAAGACACTATATTAATAGAAGAATATATAAAATCTGGTGTTCCACCGAATGTAGATTTTACAGCGACACCTTTAGAAGATTGTATCTTGACACCAAAAAATTTCACGGCTGTAACAAGCGATTTTGCTGATGCTTGGGTTTGGGGCACAGATGGTACAGATACATTGTCGATAAAAAAAAATCCGAGTATAATTTTATCTTCAGCAAAAACGTGGGACATTTCTCTTACGGCTTATCATAATGGATGTAGCAACACGACAATAAAAGAAGACTATTTAAATATACTTGAACCAGGAGTAAATTATAAAATAGAGTATAATTGTGATGATCCGTATACTGTTATGTTAAATAATGGAACGACTGGAGCGGATTCATCCTTTTGGGAGATTGAGCTCGGGCGTCATGATAGAGACACTTTTTTCAATTCTAATTTAGAAAAATATACTTTCCCAGATCGTGGAAGATATTTTATAAATCATTATGCCATTAATTATGAATCTGGTTGTGAGCACTATAGATCAGATACTATAATTATTACAGACCCAAAGGCTGTAATGACACTGGATACAATTAGAGGATGTGCACCGCTTACGATCAATATTAATGGAGATAGCCAAGACGATATTTACATAGAGTATTTAATTCCTGGAGCAATAATTGACAGCACTTTGTCTGTTACAGACCCGTCGATTACGTATATAGAAAGTGGACCGTTCTTAGGACCGACTCTTATTATTTCGGATTTTCATGGTTGCAAGGATACGCTGACTATTATGGATAGTGTACAAGTAAACAAGGCAACGGCCATACCTGGATTCGATGATGGTGTTTGTGTGCCTGATTCAACACAGATTGTTGATCAAAGTATTGATCGACTGGGAGAAATTATAGAACGAAGGTGGTACTTTGATAATGAAACAATATACTCTGAGGAGGAGTCACCATACGTGCAGATAGTAGAAAATAAATTTTATGATATGTCGCTATTTGTGAAGGACGACTGGGGTTGTACAGATAGTATATATATTGCTCAAAGTGTTTATGGTTCTCGTTTGGATCCTCGTTTTACTGCCTCGGATACCATTTCATGCATTGATTATAGTATTAGTTTTTCTCTAGACAAACCCAATCAAGGGCTTGTATCACACATATGGGATTTTGGAGATGGAAGCACTTCTACTGATGTCTCTCCAACACATACTTATTCAGAAGAGGGCTTGTATACGGTATGTGTATTAATTAATGATATATATAGTTGTCCTAAAAAAATATGTAAGGAAAACTATATAAAAGTAGCGAATCCCATTGCATCTTTTTCTGGAAACCCTTTATTCGAAACGTGCCCTCCCTTGATAACAAACTTTACAAATACGTCGATTAATGCAATAAATTATAAGTGGGATTTTGGGGATAACAGTGGATTGTCGAATGCAGAAAATCCATCTCACATTTATAATGAGCCAGGAACGTTTAATGTAAGCTTAATTGCTTTTAATGCTCCATATTGTGCTGATACGATGACGATAAAAGACTATGTTTTTGTGGATGGACCAAGTGGTACTTTCGAGTTTGAAACAGATTCGGCTTGTTTGCCATTAACAATATCATTAATTGCTGCCGCGGACGATTTATGTATATTTGAATGGGACTATGGAAATGGCGACACCTATCTATCTGAAACGCCAAAAAATACAGATACGTTAAATTACATTTATGAAAGTGCGGGTACATTTTTACCTAAATTAATTTTATCAGACGGCAATGGTTGTATTCGTAGCTTTACAACAGATTCGATTGAGGTAAATAGTTTGTTGTTAGATTTTGTATCTGATATAGATACGACATGTACTGCTCCTGTAGAAGTAAATTTAGAAAACCTGAGTGTTTCTAGCGATACAAGTATTAAGTATCGTTGGGAAATATATGGAAATGAAAACTTTGAATTTGAATCTGAAAATGTATTATTTAGTATAATTGAACCGGGGGCATATTCAGTTCAATTATCTGCAAAGGTTGCCAACTGTATAGATTCGATTACTTTAGGAACGGATTTACAAATTGGGACATTACCACTTGTAGATTTTGAACTTTTTTCTGATCGGGTTTGTGAAGACATCTTGGCTGTTTTCGAGAACAAGACTACAAATATTTATGGTCAGATAGCGGATTATGAATGGGATTATGGCGAGGGAATAATATCAAATGAAATAGACGGATCTCATTTGTTTACTGAAGTAGAAAACATAAGCGTGACACTTACTGCTACGACAGAATTTGGATGCTCTGATATACATAGTGAATTATTATCTATTCTTCCTAATGCCGTACCCATATTACCCGAAGATTACTCAATGTGTATCGGGGACAGCGTACAAATAAATGGAGCATTAGTTGGAAGTGGAGTATCAGATATGATTTTAACTTGGAACGAACTCAACGGTCTATCTTGTATAGATTGTCTTCAACCTTTTGCTAGTCCAGTTGATACAACAGAGTATATAATTACTGCACAACACAGTAATGGATGTATAACGACTGATACGATGATAATTAATGTTGTCCCTGTGATAGGTCCAGCCCTTTCGTTAAGTGTGGATACAGTAGTTTGTAATGGTGACACTGCATTGGTGGCTATAAATAATTTTGATACCGCACTAACATATGTATGGGAAGACTCACCAACACTTAATAGTTTTGACTGTGAATTTGTCTCGGCTTATCCACAAGATGATACTTATTATACTGTTACGGTTTTCAACCAGCATGGATGTTTTAAGGCTGATAGTTTGTTAGTAGAAGTAGAGGTCGATATCCCTGATTTTCTTATAGACGATAGAGGTATATGCGAAGATTCTCAAACGCTTCTTAAAGTATCTAATAATGTATTAAATCCTACTTGGCAGAACGACAATTCTCTATCATGTATAAACTGCTATGAGACCATTGCGACCCCAGATGTAAATCAGTTTTATTATTTAGATGTTAATAGTGTCGTTGGCTGTGAATATAGAGACAGTATTTTAATAACAGTAATACCAGCAGACACTTTAACCATAAGTGAAGATGGCCAAATTTGCGAAGGAGAGCAAATAATATTGGCCTCATCAGGAGCGGGAAATCCTATTTGGTCACCAGCAATAAATCTAAGTTCACAAATAGAACCTATTATATTTGGATCTCCACAAGAGACAACGATGTATACAGTTACATATACATATGATGAATGTATACAGTCAGATAGTATTTTGATAGATGTCATATACAAAGCTGATATTACAGTCATGGGTGACACAATATGCGAAGATGAATCTGCAGAACTTATCGCGACAGGTATGGTAGATAGATTTACTTGGTTAGATGAATCTGGAACCGCTTTATCTACAGGAGACACACTCATTTATGATACAGAAATTGATCAAACAATTTTAGTGGTAGGTAAGCTGGGATTGTGTGAAGAAGATTCTGTTCTAGTAAGTGTTGTGGTCCAACCTACAATAGATGTAACATTAGGAACAACTGAATATGAGTTGTTTATTAATAGTGCGGAGATTGTAGATATAGATTTTGATGAAACGGATGATTATGGTTACAGTTGGTCACCAGCTAGTGGTTTGAGTTGTGATGATTGTGCTAACCCAAAGATTAGCGATATTGGCCAACAGATGCACTATACACTAATTGTGACAGACAATACGACGGGGTGTGATTTAGAAAAAACAATTTTTGTGAGATTTATTAATCAATGTTCAGACGAGGCATTTTACATACCAAATATATTTTCGCCAAATGGAGATGGTTCAAATGATTATTTTCAAATATTATCAGAGAGACCCGAGGAGTTTAATGAGATTAGACTTTTTGATAGGTGGGGAAATCATATATATGTTAGTACTGATGTACTTGGAAGATGGGACGGAAACTTTCAAGGCAAGCCGGTAAGCACAGGAGTATATTTGTATATGATCAACTATACATGTTCAGACACAGGTGAACAGTTTTCTTTTTTTGGAGATGTTACAATAGTAAGGTGATCTTTACGGTGAATAATGGGGTTGATACAGGCATCAATTTTTAAATTGCATGTAGAAGGCTAAAATCCATTTGTAGGTATCTTTTTATTCGTGTCTTCGTGTTGTTTTTTGAGGCTTTGTTTATGAAAAATTATACATTTCTGTAATGCTATCAGGAACGACATTCTTTAAGCGAGAGATTTGTGGCCAAAATTGTCTAGTTATTTTACTGTGATATATTGTAAAGGTATGAGGCTATTTGGTGCAGCCTATTCAGAATCAGTATACTGTTCTGTCTCCATTAAATCTTCTTCTTTGAGAAGTTTTTTTGGTTCAACTAAAGATGCAGCTCCAACAGCTTGTTCTTGATTGCACATGTTCGTATAAAGCAGATTTAATATAGTTAATGTAGCATGACCATTCTCCGCTTATTTTCTACAATCTTCATCGCGAATATCATTTTTTTTGGTGGTCTTAACGTAAAAAGTCGAGGATCAATTTTCTTACATCTATATTAAATTGTGTGTCTTGAATATTGTTTTTGTCTTTTGATAATTTGCACGGGTTTTCTGACTTTTCTTTAGGTGCTACATTAAAAAATTAAGGTTAAAAGGTCTTGATTGCCTGGTAAAGATGGTCCGCATTCTTTTTTGTCTTTTGGCGTTATTTAGTTTGTCATCTACCCTGATTCTGAATTGGCACTTTTGAGTTCGACCAATATAATTTTTACTGCTCTTATTGTTTAAAATAGAATCATTTCGTGGCACACTTTTGAAGTCGCTAAATTAGTTTAACAATTTATTTTTTGTCTTGATTATATGATCAAAGCTTAGAAGACATATCTGAAACACTACAAGCAGGATTTGCTACATTGTCTGTCTGCAATGGAATTGTGAATTTTCAGTTCTATTTGATGAAGTACTGAACATTAAAACCGTCATTTTTTGCCTTCGGAAGGATAGTTTGATGTTTCTATTATCACTTTTAGGAAACGCGCTTGCTGATATGTAGATGATATCATATATGAACTGTGATTTTATAAGGAGTTTGGTTAGTTACAACCATTATTCATAGGAGACGAGTAGATTTCTGTTGATCATTTCTTCTTGCAACCAAATTCTGTTTTTGGCGATAGTTTTATTAATATATTTTTCGATAATTAGCCCACCAATAGGGGCGGCTACAGCCCCACCGCTTCCTGCATTCTCAACATAAACTGCGATGGCGATCTTGGGGTTTACTTTAGGAGCAAAGCCATAGAACACCGAATGAGAAACTCTGCGTTGGTTCTGGGAGGTGCCTGTTTTACCACAGACATCAAGCCCAGCTACGTATGCTGATGTTGCAGTACCTTGAGAGATTACCTTTTCCATACCATTTATTACGGGCTCGAAGTGTTTAGTATTGATTCGGACTTGCTGCTGTTCTAAATATTTTGTTGGTATAGCTAGTTTGTCGCCATTAATGGATCTAAGAAGATGTGGTTTGTAGTAATGACCACGATTAGCAATAATGGCTGCAAGGTTAGCCATTTGTAAAGTTGTCAGCTCTAGTTCTCCTTGACCAATGCCCAAAGAAAGAATGTATGACCATTTCCATCCATTGAAGACATCTTTGTATAATCTATTATAATATTTTGAATCAGGAATAAATCCTTCATTCTCATAATGATAATCTAGCCCAGTTTTCTTACCCAAACCGAAGTCACTAAGATGATTCACTAAGGTGTCTAATCCTGCTCCGGGGTTGTCATATCCGTTTAATAAGAGGCAGTCTTTCATTAATTGATAGAAATATGAGTTACAGCTCCATTGTAGTGCGGCATCAATACCATAAGGAGTAGGGTGATTTCTACATCCCTGCGAAAAACCACGTTTGCCAACTTCATAACTACCATCACAATATATAGTTTTGTTGGGTTGTGTTACTCCTAGTTGCAATGCTATGAGAGCGAATATCGGCTTGAATATGGATCCAGGAGGATATTTAGATATCACTGACCTATCTAACATGGGTTTGTTGATAGTATCTGATAATAAGGCATTGAATGCCGCCCCTCTATTGACATCCATTTTGAGTATATTAGGATCGTACGTTGGTGCGCTTATCATAGCAAGGACCTCTCCTGTTTCAGGCTCTAATGCTACGATGGCCCCCTTCTTATTTTTCATTAGAAGTTCACCATATTCTTGAAGGACAAGGTCGAGGGCTAAATTTATATCTTCGCCCGATACAGCGCTGTAATCCAAAGAACCATTTTCGTAAGAACCTACGTCTCGACCTAGATTATCCTTTAATAGATAGTTTAGTCCTTTTGATCCCCGAAGAATGTCATCGTAAGATTTTTCGACGCCACTAACACCTATAAAATCACCAAGTTGATATTTTCCGTCAGACTTGTTAATCGTTCTTTGATCTACTTCACCAAGATATCCTAGAGTGTGTGCTGCATTTTGATGTGGGTATGATCTTGTATTACGTATTACAGGATAGAAGCCAGGAAACTCAAACATTCGTTCTTGGAATTGGGAGTATGTTTCAGGTTTCACCTTTGATAGAAAGGTGAAAGGTACCGATTTATGATACCTTCTACTTTTCCAGTTTTTATTTAACAGTGTTGAGAAGGTATCTATGGATATTTCTAGTAGATCGCAGAAAGCCACTGTATCCATTTCAGAATCCACTTTCTTGTAGGTGGCCTTAATATCATAGATCGGAGTGTTGACTACGAGCAGCTCATTATTACGGTCGTATATGAGACCTCTACTAGGATAACTAATTCGTTTGTCTAATGTAGTTCTTCGCGCCTGTTCTCTATACTTGGATTCGAATATTTGCAACTCAGCAGATTTGTAAACGAGCAATAGGGCACATATACTAAAGAAAACAATTATGACTTTTTGTCGTTCAACGTATTTTTCCATAATCAATAGTCGCTGCGGAAGATTAACTGATATAACACTACTATTAGTATAGAAGCTATAAAGCTGAATATAGTATTCATTAGTATTTCGAAAAAGAAAACAAAAGAAAACGCTTCTACTGAGAAATAAAAGAAGAGATGAATAAAGAATAAGGTGGAAGCAAAACTTAAAAACCAACTAAAGCCTAACTTGTTAAGGGTAGGACTTTCGTCCACATTATATCCACTGTGAGGTTCTAGTAATTTGATTATAAAGTTTCTGATATAGGCAGTAAATACCATCGCACTTGCGTGAATACCATACGAACTATAGAAGGCATCGATAGATAAACCGACCAAAAAGGCAATAGTAATCTGCAGGATTTTGGGTGTGCGAATCGGTAAGAGGAGTATGATAATAGGATATATGAATAGGTGTATGAAGGCAAAGTCACCCATTTGAAAAGCAATACGCCTAAATACGAGACCTTGTAGAAGGATGAGCAATACAGCTCTAATTACACTTTTAGTAACCAAGCTATTCATCAATATTGTTTTCAAGATTTAATTTTTCTTCTTTGAGTTTATTGTTGACTAGGTAAGTATAAGATAGATTGTTGAGATCATTGAATAGCTTTACGTCTATCACATAGTTACTACTTCCTTTTGTTATTTTAAAATTACTAATTGTGCCTATTGGTAAGTCTTTTGGAAATATCGAGCTATATCCAGAAGTAACTACTAAGTCGCCAATTGAGATAGGCGCGTGCTTTGGCACTGCCTCTAAAGTCATGATTTTCGGATCTTTATTTTTCCACACCAAATTACCGAAAAAAGCTAAACCTCTGATAGATGCACTAATGCGTGATTGGCTATGTAACATAGGTATAACTTTGCTGTAGTGATCGCTTACTCTAGTAGTAATACCAACAATACCTTCAGCACTAATAACGCCCATCATAGGTTTCACTCCATTCGTACTTCCTGCACATAAAGTAAAGTAGTTGTTTCGAAGATGTATGGTTTTGTTGCAAATTTCTGCAGGAATGAACGAATATTGCTGAAGAAGCGAAGAATCTGTTGAAGTATATTTTCTAGAAGTGTTGTTCTGATTAATAATGATATCTAACAGCTTGGCGTTTTCTCTCACTAGGCTATCGTTCTGCTCATCCAACTTGAGATAATCGAAAAGTTGATCTACTTTGTCATTAAAATTTTCAAAGAAGATTGACTTGGTGTTGTCGTAGATGTCGCCATGTGCTTTGTTATTATTGACTATTAGCGTAAAGCATATAATCTGGAATGCTATGAACAAGAGGTGCGTACCATACTTGATAAATATGAGTAGAATATTTTTCATATGGTTGCCAGCGAATTACTATAGATTTCTTCTACCTATGAGAAATGTGTATCTGTCAGAGTTTTTAAGAGCTAGTCCGGTTCCTCGTACAACACATCTCAGCGGATCGTCTGCTACCTGTACTTTAAGCTTTACTTTCCTTGACATTCTCTCTGCAAGACCTCTAAGCAAGGCTCCACCCCCTGTAAGATAGATACCTGTTTGGTAGATATCAGATGCTAGTTCTGGTGGAGTATCTTCTAGAGCTTTGAGAACAGCTTCTTCTATCTTTGTGATTGACTTGTCTAGCGCCTCAGCCACTTCTATATGATTAGTAAATACTTGTTTAGGTATACCAGTAAGTAGATCTCGTCCATTCATCGGAAATTTTTCTGGAGGGTCAGGCAGATCTACGGAAGCAGCTCCTGCGTGTATTTTTATCTGTTCGGCGGTACGTTCACCTATTAGTAAGTTATGTTTGCGCTTCATATAATCTATGATCGCGTTAGTAAACTCATCACCTGCAATACGGACACTTTGGTCAGTAACAATACCCGAAAGAGCAATTACAGCTATCTCTGTAGTGCCACCCCCTATATCGATAATCATATTACCAATAGGCTCTTCTACATCTAGACCTATACCCAGTGCCGCAGCCATAGGTTCGTGGATAAGGTAGGTTTCCTTACTATCTACATGATCCGCAGAATCGAGCACTGCTCTTTTTTCTACTTCTGTGATACCAGATGGAATACAGATTACCATTTTCATGTGAGTAAAGAAACGCCTTTTCTCTCCTATAAGATTGATCAAACCCTCTATAAGGCTTTCGGCTGCTTGGAAGTCTGCAATTACGCCGTCTTTGAGTGGACGGATAGTTTTTATATTCTCATGAGTCTTCTCGTGCATTTGCATGGCTTTATAGCCGACAGCGAGAACTTCGTTAGTTGTCCTATTGATGGCCACTATAGAAGGCTCATCTATTACTATCTCATCATTCTGCATGATTAAGGTGTTTGCAGTACCTAAATCTACAGCAAGTTCCTGAGTAAAAAAGCTAAATATCTTCATTTAATAAAATTTCTTCCTGTGGTTACTTAAAAATTCCAAACATATCAATTCTTTCCAACAATAGTTCTACATGGTAGACGTTTCTACTTCAAAAAACAGGGTGATATAGTATGGGAAGAACTCTTTTTTCGACTCTTATTCAAACAAGAAACATTGCCAAAAGTAAGTTAGCATTTATATTAGGAGCTAATTTAGATAATTTATATGGATAATGGGCTGAAAACAAAGCTGTTGAAAGTAATTTTTTAATTAAAGAGCAGCTTTAGGCCACATGATATGATCTTTTTTGTCTAGAGTTACTGTGTTAAACCAAAGTATAGGTCAAATTGAATTTGTTTAATGCCGTTAGTAATATGATTTTTTTATTGCAAAAACAGAAGAATATTATGATTAAAGCTATTAATAATGAAGATGCAAACCTCTGAAATAAAACAATGTGGCCTCTTGTGTCGTTTTGTCTCATGATGTTTTATTTTTACAAACTGATTTTTTAATCTTGACATGCCGTCAAAGACACATTAAACACTATAAAGTAAAGTTTGCATGAGCAATAAATATAGTTCTGATAAAGAAGCGATAGATGGATTAGCGAGGTCGTTCCAAGAGCTTAAGGCTGAGATAGGAAAGGTTATCGTGGGACAAGAAGATGTGGTAAACACGGTTTTGATTTCTCTTTTTTCTAATGGTCACTCTCTCTTAGTTGGCGTACCGGGTTTAGCGAAGACTCTACTCGTAAGCACCATCTCTGAGGTACTAGATTTAGAATTTAAGAGAATCCAGTTTACACCTGACCTTATGCCGAGTGACATTACTGGATCTGAGGTGATGGATGTAAACAGAAAATTCAAGTTTAATCATGGTCCGCTATTCTCCAATATTGTACTAGCCGATGAGATCAACAGGACTCCACCTAAAACACAAGCGGCCTTGCTAGAGGCGATGCAAGAGAGATCTGTGACTATCGGAGGTGTGAGACACGACTTAACAAAACCGTTCTTTGTATTGGCTACACAGAACCCAATTGAACAAGAGGGAACTTATCCTCTTCCAGAGGCACAGTTAGATAGATTTATGTTCAATATACCATTAGATTACCCTTCTTACGAAGAGGAACTACAAGTAGTGAAATCTACTACATCTACCAAAGTGAGCGACCTAAGTACAATAATGACAGGTGATGAAATTCTGTTTTTTCAAAACCTAGTGAGAAAAATTCCTGTAGCAGATAATGTTCTAGAGTATTCAGTAATGCTTGCTTCTAAGACTAGACCTAATACTGAGTTAGCTACTGCTGAAGTGAATAAGTATATCTCTTGGGGCGCAGGCCCAAGAGCCTCACAAAACCTTATTTTAGGAGCTAAGACCCATGCAGCCGTAAATGGTAAATACTCACCAGATATCGAAGATGTAAAAGCAGTAGCGGACTACGTTTTGCGTCATAGAATCGTACGTAACTACAAAGCAGAGGCGGAAGGTATCACAGAAAGCGACATTGTCTCAAACTTACTTTAGTCGTAAGCCACACACCAATATTGCATATGGGCCCAGCTATAAAGTAAAGATAATT
>Ga0209534_10003744_pt1 | contig 14322 bp, 11 predicted proteins | sample COG_07_FD_184751 | JGI IMG/M metagenome (GOLD analysis project Ga0209534, IMG submission 184751) | Pelagic Microbial community sample from North Sea - COGITO 998_met_07 (SPAdes) (version 2) | ecosystem: Environmental > Aquatic > Marine > Neritic zone/Coastal water | place: Helgoland, sampling...
TTAGTATTATTAGTATTATTAGTATTATTAGTATTATTAGTATTATTAGTATTATTAGTATTATTAGTATTATTAGTATTATTAGTATTATTAGTATTAATTTCAAAACCTTCTATTTTATCTTTTTTATTATATTTTTTATTACTTTTATTAGTTTTATTACTTTTATTATGTTTATTATTTTTATTACTTGTTTTTATTGTTTCATTATGAATCATATCTTCATTATTAAATGGTTCTCTATTTAAATAATATTTTCTTAATGCTGCAAAATAAATTACAATTACAATAAATAAAATTATAGTCCATCCGGTAAGATATTCACGTATTAAATAAGATGGTATATCAAGTATGGATGTTATCATTGTTATAGTTTTATTTTAATCTAAAATTAATAATTTATCAAAAATAATTAATCTCTGTTAAAAATTAATTTATATGTTTTATCTATAGTTTATATATATTTTATATATTTAATATATATTTATTTTATATATTTATATATAATACCAAATATTAATATTATAAAAAATAGAATATAATAAATATTAGTATATATTAATAAATATTAGTATATATTAATATATAATAGATTAACTATAATAAATTATAAAATGTCTAAAATGTCTAAATTCGCAAATTTTGATACCTTTCAACCAGTTGAAACAATGAATGAAACTGTTAGACAACAACAATATGCTTACAATGGTCGTATGTTTATACCTCCTGAAACACAAAAGTTTAGTTTTGATACAAACGTTCAAGGCTTAATTCAACCTTTAACAAATAATGAAAGTGCTAATCCATATGAACTTTTTAAATCATCAAATCAAAAACAAGATACTAATGTAGATATTATTAGTAATATAGTAGTTCCAAATTCTCTTTCAAGACATTTTTTTAGCAATGATAATGTAGAATGTATTCAAAGACAAATTATTAATGAAGTCTATAGACAAAGTCAAAAACAAATTAATAAACAATCATATCAAGAATTACAAATTATTATGAAAAGTATTTATTTACAATATAGTCGTAATTTATCAGATAATATAAGAGAACAAATTTCTACATTAAATAAATATGTTGTTGAAGAATGTGTAAGTATTATTATACCTAATGTATTACAATATAATAAATATATTACTGAAATTACTGGTCCATTACCTGTTCCACCACGTAGTATTAATGTTTCTAATAAAGGTGAAAAATCACTCGCTGGAACTGCGACATTAATTTAAATTACTTATTTAATTAGTAAAATAACTATAAAATACAATAACTATAGAATACAATAACTATAAATTATACTACCTATAGATTATAAAACACAAATTTATTATGCGTTTTCTTTTTTTATGTAAAATATTATTTTAATATAGTAATAATTAATAGATTATGCCTAGAAAAAAGACACAAAATAAAATAGAAATAAGTAAATCTTTAGAAAAGTATAATACTACTTTAAATAGTAATAAAACTATTGATAAGATAAATATTATTCAAGATAATAGTATTCAAGATAATACTATTCAATATAATAATATTCAAGATAATAGTATAGAAAAGTTATTAGATAATATAAAAGATGAAACTAAAATTAATACTAAAAAAAAATCATTAGATACATTTTTTTTTAATAATAATAGTCAAGTATCACCTTTATCATCTACATTATCAACTTCACCATTATCAACTGCACCATTATCAAATAGAATTACTAATAGTATAAGTAGTAGTGATAGTGATGATGAAACTGAATTATTAAATATAAATACAACATTATCATTACCAGAAATAAAAAATAGAATTGATAAACTTTATGAGGAAGAATTCGTAGAAATTTTTAAAATTATTAAATCTAATAATGAAAAATTTACTACTAATAGCAATGGTATTTTTATAAATATATGTAATTTAAAAACCACATCTATTAATGAAATTACAAAATTTTTAATTTTTTCTGAAAATAACAATAAATTAATTAAAAAAGAAGAAAAAGAAAGAAATATATATAGAGAATGTGTATCTTAAAAAATTGAATATTTTATTTATTATCTCTATAATTAAATTACCTTTTTATAATTTTTACAATTTAAAAATACATACATATAAACATATATAAGTTAATACAAATAATTCATTTTTAATAACTTATTTTAAATAATAAAAATGATTTCATTAGAAAAAATAACACAACAATTACAACAAACTAAAGATTCTAATATTGTTTTACCTAAAATAAGTAATAAATATACTCAAGCAACAGCAATAGAAATACGTAAAAATGAATTAGAACTTTTAAATACAAATTTTAATTTATTAAATGAAGCAAATTATACTATGGATAGTGAATTTGAAAAAATAAATAAAGAAAATGAAAGTATTAAAACAACATTAGATGATTTATCTAAATCTAGTAAAATGAAAGAATCAACTATTTCTAATAAAGCACTTATTGTTTATACAGAAAATGAAGCAATTTCACAATTACCAGAAATTATTTTATCTTTAATTAATGATTATAATAAATCTCAATCAAAAATGAATAACACTAATGGTATTAATAATATTAATAATATTAATAATATTAATAATATTAATAATATTAATAATATTAATAATATAAATAAAAGTATTGATAAAGATTTATTATATATTTATGGTATTAAAAATCCAGATTCATTTTATAAAAGTTTTCTATTATTGTCAAAGTTGGACTTTATTATTAAAAATAAAAGCGAACAAAAGAATGATATTTCAACATTTAAGAGAGAAATGGCTATTGAATATGAAACATTTTATAAAAATTTAAATTATAGAAAACTTAGATTTATCAAAGCAACTATGATACATAATTTAACAGAAGTAGATAATTATAATGATTATGATTTATTTCAATATATTTGTGATTATACAAAAAATAATTTAATTATTTTAGATATTATTAATGAAAAATATTGCGATATTAACTATAATAAAAAAATAGAAGATAATCAACAAAATCAAAATACTAATAAATATTTAATTATTATTAAATATAGTGCAAATACATTTTTACCAATAATGTATAGTTCTGGAAATCATTATTTTGATTCAACTATCTTAAATACTATATCTAAATCCTATGAAAGAATTGTATTTAATAAATTCAAAGAATTAAGTGTGTATATGAAAGAACAACTTAATAATGAAACTAAAGATGATGACTATAATAGTGATAATGAAATTGAACCTAATACTAATACTAATACTAATACTAATACTAATACTAATACTCAAATTTATAATATAGATGATATTGAAGATGTTGATAATATTGTAGAACAAAATTCATTATTCAATATTGAAGAGGCATTTAATAATAGCATTAAATTACAATGTGAAACACTTGAAAATAATGATAATAATTTAGCAAATTTAATAAATATCGAAACAATGATAGAAGTTGTTGAAGAAGATACGATTGATAATTCTAATAAAACTAATTCTAGCAACGATAGTTTTGATTTATTAATGAATACTATTCCGACAACACAAAACAATAAATTAGTTAAGACAAAAGTAAAAACTAGTAAAACTGAAAAACCGAATAAAACTAATACATTAAATTCTAAAAAGAAAACAGACAAAAAAGAAGACAAAAAAGAAGACAAAAAAGAAGACAAAAAAGAAGACAAAAAAGAAGAATTATTAGATATTAGTAAATATACTTTAACTGATTTACAAAGATTTGCTTTATTTTATAAAATTGATAAACAAAAAATGGGTAGTGCTGGTAAAAAAATTAATAAACTAAAAGCCGAATTATATGAAGAAATTGAGACTGCGAAAAGTAAGAGTTCTAATGCGATGTCATTTTAAATGGTTTTAATTTTAATTATTGTATCTTTAAATGATTTATATTTTTGATTATTTTTTAATTATTTTTTTATTATTTTTTTAATTTGAAGAACTTATATTTACACTAACATTAACATTTGATAAAGGAGCAACATCTTCTAATATTTCATCTTTAACATCAATAATACTTTCTTTACAATCTGTTATAATAGATTTAAATTGTGAAAATGTAGATTCTTTATTGGTGTCATCTTCATTATCATCTTTTTTAAATATAGACATATCAAATGGTAATTGAAAAGGTAATTGTGGTGGTGGTGGTGGATGTTGAAATGTAGAATTATCTGTGGTTTGTGCCATTGATTTTTTACCTTGAGGAATAGCACTTCTTTCTAACACAGGTATCGTTTCCAACCCTAATTGTTTTAATAAAACATTTAATTCTTCACTTTGTTTTTTATTTTCTTTATAACTAAATGATGAAAATTGAAGGAATGCTAAACTTAAACAAGATATACTTCCAGAAACAAAACTTAAGGTTTGGTCTTCATAAACACCTGCTGAAAAACTAATAATACTACCAAATGCTACCATAATTTTAGATATTGTTTCAAAAGCAATACCTGTCTTTCTCCAACATTGTCTAGCACTTAAAGTATTTTTTACAACCTTTTTATAATAAGGTTCAATTAATTCATCAATTATATAAACGCGAGTATCGTCACTAATTTTTAAATTGTCTGATGATGTAGCCATTTTTAAAAGTAATTAATAAATACTATAATAAATAGTTTAATAAATAGTGTAATAATATACAAAAATTACTATATAATAAAATAATATATAAAAATTATAATTATTATTATTATACAAATATATTTATAATATAAAAAATACAAAATAAAATAATTTTAAATAATTCATTTTTTTATTATTTTTTTATTATAGGTGCTGGTTCATCAGGAATACAATTAACATCTGGGAAAGTAGAAGGGGTGGCTTTAGAAAGAGAATGTAATAAATAACCAGAACCACTAATACTCATCAATACATTATAATTTACCGCATAAATAAATAATGTGCTAGAAGCAATACCACTATTAAACGATAAATGTAATTGAGGTTCTTGAAGTTCTGAGAAATTACATACTCCATTAGGTTGTTCTATTTTTTCAGGTTCTAAAGCAAATGAATAAACGTGAATATATTTATTTACAGGTGTATTAGTATGAACTTTAGTAGGTTCTAATTGAGTAAAAACAGTAGCAGGAGTTGTTTTAATACGATCTTTACCATCAAACATTAATCTAACATTTTTAATTGGATTGCTTTTATTAATTATATCCGTTTTATTAGTTTTACTATAGTTAAAATAATCATTGTATGTTGTTGGTGAATCATTACGTCTTAATATAAATAAGAGTTCAGTAATAGGATATTTCATACTTTTTAAACTAAATGTTTGTTCGGTAATACTTTCTCCAACAGAATATTCATATGTTTGAACTTGATTAATAATATTTAATTGTTTAGGAATATTCATATAACGAGACCTCTCTTCTTCTTCTAGAATAATATAATCAACTAATAATTGAGAATCTTGAATATTTAATGTGGGAGCACCGGTTAATACATTATCTTCAGTAGCCAATATATTACTTAAAGATTTAAAATCTACAGTTAATTCTATTACTGAATTATATAATGAGGCTAATGGAAAAACAAGCGATGAATTACGCGATGTTATATTACGACAAAACCAAAATTGTAAAGGTATATATACTCTTCCTCCAGTAAAATTAGTAGGATTATATTCATTATCATTATATTTTTGTATCATACTATAATAATTATCTTTACAACCAGGCTTAACAGTAAGGTCTCCATAAATATCAAGCCATTCTCCAGTATGCGAATCTATTAAAGTATTACCTATTTTTAATTCAATAGTTTTTATTAAAGCATTACCAACACCATTACAATAACCAAATTTTTTTCCATTTATATTTGTATAAGATGATAATTCAGGTAAATCTATAGCAATAACTATATTTGTAATTAAATCACCAAATTTACCATCTTCATCAATACGAAAAGATGACTTTTGACCAAAATTAACATTATTTTTAAAATTTACTTCACGTGTATCTTTAACATAATTAGAATAATTTTTATAAGCATTACGAAAAAAAGAAACAGAATTACCTTCTTTATTTATTAAATAGTTATTTAATCCAAGTTGTGTAATTGAACCATCCATTTTATAATTTTATAATTATATAATTATTATTTTCTTAATATAATATTATATTTTATATATTTTTAATATACTTATTTTTAAATATTAATTATAAGTTTATTAATATATTATAAAAAATAAAAAACTCAAAAATTAAACAATTAAAATTTAAACAATTAAAACTTAAAAATTTAAACAATCAAAACTTAAAAATTTAAACAATTAAAATTTAAACAATTAAAATTTAAATAATGAAACTATAAAACCATAGACTGTATCGATATAATAATTATTTTTTTGTTCTTGATTGTGATTATAAAATGTAAAATTTATTACAAAATCATTAGATGTATTTTTATTGTTTTCTTCATTTTTAACTTTTTCTTTAGCATCTTCCACAGCACTTTCTATTGGTCCAGCACCTAATATAAAGGATATTCCTTTTGAACTACTAGACCTATGAAGAGAAGGGGGTGTGTATTTAAAATTACCATCACCATACATTTTTTATAAATACCTAATAACAAATAAGGTAATACTTAAATAATAAAATAGAGTATGTATAAAACCAAATTCAATTTTGTTCTATTTTTACTTACAAATACCATTTTTGCTTATTCCTATAACAGAACAAGCAATACGTTTTCCGCTATGACCTGTTGTTTTAGAATCTTCAAAATGTCCTAAACCTAAATCATCTTCATCTTCATGTATAATAATTGAACGTCCTAATATTTCATCAACTATAAATTTATTTGTTTTTAATGATATATTACAATTACCATTTTTATCTGTTTTTATATTTCCAAGGTCTCCCGCGTGTCCACAATATAAATCTCCGTGTTGATTATTAGTAGGATTATAATGCGAACAACAAGAAGCACACCCTTCTCTTAAATCACCAGTTTCATGAATATGAAATCCGTGTAAGTGATTTTTATCTAAGCCTTTTACATCTATTCTAATATGAACGAAATCATCTTTTTGTGTAAAAATAACAATACCTGTTAAATTTTTATTTTTATAAGATGTATCTATGACACATACTGCTTCTTTAATTAATGATTTAGATGAAACAATACCCATTTTAAACTATTATTTATTTTAAACTATTATTTATATTATTAATATAAATTATATTTTAAATTATAATCTTTATTTAATTATATATAATTTATATTTAAAGATATTTTTAATTTAAAATATAATTTATATTTAAAATCTAAATTATTAATAATTAATTAACTAAATTACTTATTTAAAAATGTCTGAAACTAATTCTAATGTAAGCGTAAGTTTTAATACTACGGAAGAAATTATTAAAGTTGATAAATTGGAACCAATTGTTGAAGTTAAAGAAACTATTATAGAAACTGTTAATGAAGTTAAAGAAACTATTATAGAAACCGTTAGTGAAATAGAAAAACCTAGTTTAGAAATCCAACTGCCTCCTCTTATGACTGGTGCTGATGAAGTGCCCCTTCCAACTTTTGAAAATGAAATTAATAAATTAGAGGTTAAGGTTAAAACAGATTTAAAAGCAATTACTAAACTTGTAAATGTTAAACCAGAACCAAACTCATTTTTAATAAAACTTGAACAAATGGTAGAATATATTAAAAATACTCTTGGAGATGAAAAAATAACAGCAACAAATATTGTTATAATTTCAACAAATCTTATGCATATTGTAGAACAATATAAAGATTTAACAGGTTCTCAAAAGAAAATGTTAATTCTTGATACTATTAAGAAAGTAATTAATCAAAATGTAAATGACCCTCAAGAACGTATATCACTTATGTTAATTGTAGATATGACTTTACCACCAATGTTAGATACATTAGTTACGGCAATTAATGGTGGTCTTAAATTTGAAAAAGATAAAGTTGTTTCTGGATTTAAAAAACTATTTTGCTGTGGTGGGTCAAAAACCCAATAATTTAACTATAAAATTAACTAAAAATAGGCAATATATGTTGTAATTCAGTAGTATTTATTGCGTTATTACCAAAATATAATTCTATAAATTCATTTGTTTTTGTATTTCATTCATATAATTTATTTAATTTTATTATATTTTCATTTGTATTAAAGATATTATAATTATTTTATATTTAATTAATTATTTATTTTTATAATCAATTTTTTATAATTAATAAAATTTATATTTTAAAAATAAATAAACAAAAACAAAAAAAAATAAATTAATAAAATTTATATTTTAAAAATATAAAAAATATAATTAATAAATTAAAAATAAATAATATTAAACTATATATATATTAAAATACAATTAATAAAATAATAATAAATTATAAGTATTCATAATGACAACAACTATAAAAAATTATAATTTATCAAAATTAACTGGATTAACTGATAGTAATAATATATTAAGTAATGTTTCTATTAATAATAGTATTATAATTCCTAAAAGTGCTGAAAATACAAATACAAATTCTGATAATGCCAACGCAGGTTTTTATATTAAAGATGTAAATAGCAATGGGTCAGGAGATTTTTACAATATTAAAGTAAATAGTGAGCCATCGTCTATTCCTGCTCTTTATTTTAATAATAATGAAGTATTAGATAGAACTAATGTTTTATCAACTTTAGAAAGTATTTTAGAAGATTATACTCTAGATACATCTAATTTAATGGTTACAAATGGATATATTAATTTTGCAAATGGTAGCACACCTAATACAAATCAAGGTAATACTGGAGTCGGGTTAAGATATAGTTCTGCCAATACAGTTCAATTTAAAAACTATGATACAGATTGGATTGATTTAGTAGATATTATTAATCACGATGAATTTAAAGAATTAGTAGATGTAGATGTAACAACAAATCCTTTATTAGATAATCAATATATAACATATAACTCTGGAACAGCAAAATTTGTAAATTCAAATTTATCTATTTCACACGATCCTAATCCAACACTTTCAGGTGATTTAACTATTGGTGATTATTTATTACAATTCGGAGATACTTATAATAGATTAGTTTATAATTCAGAAGGTATTATTGATAATAATTTAATTGTCTTAAAAAATAATACATCAACAACTAATAATTATAGTTATTTAGAAATAAATAATGCCGATATTCAGGGTGTTGTTAATCCATCTATTATTGTTAAAAGCACCTATACAGATAGTAATGTTGGTATTGAAGTAACAACATTAAATGCCGGAGATATAAATTTAAATGCTACCACCGGAAATGTAAATGTGAATGCCACACATTTAGTTGTTAGTGGAGATTTAATAGTTCAAGGAACAACAACAACAATAGAATCAATTATTACTGTTTATAAAGATCCTGTGATACAATTAGGCGGCTCAAATGTCCTCGTTTCAAATGATGGAAAAGATAGAGGTGTAAGTTTTAAATATTATGATGGTGGAGATAAAACTGGATTTATGGGATATGATAATGATACTGGTAATTTTATATTTAAAAAAAATGCTACTATTACAAATGATGTTGTTGTATCAGGAACTGATGCTGGTATTACATTTGGAGCACTTACTTCTACAGGTGATTTAGATGTTACAGGAACAATTACTGGTGATACATCCTTAACTTTAGATACTACCACAATTACAACCGCTGAAATTGGTGTTTTAGATGGCGTAACGCCAGGAACAGCAACTGCTAGTAAAGCCCTTGTTTTAGATAGTAGTAGCAATATTTCAGGTATTAATAGTTTAACTATAACTGGTGTGTTGTCAGACGGAAATTATACATTTGATACAAGTGGTAATGTATCAGGACTAGGAACACTCGGGTGTGGTGTCTTAACTGCTGCTACTGGTTCTACAATAGGCGATTTAACATTAGCCGATGGTTCTATTACATCTTCAAGTGCTGCTATTACTTTTGGTGCTGACAATTTATCTACCACTGGAACACTCGGGTGTGGTGTATTAACAACAACTAGTGGTGCGAGCGGAACGGATGCTTTAGTTATTACAGCAGGTGATATTTTAGTAAGTTCAGGTCATATAGATATGATCGTAGGTGATATAACATTAGCCGATGGTTCAGTATCTATTACAGATTCTGATAATGATACCTCTTTATCAGTTACAAACAATACAATTACAACAAATAATTTAATTGATATAAATACATCAAGTTTAACAACAGGAAGTGTTATAAATATTGATACAACATCAACAAGTTTAACTGGACCAATAATGAATATAACAACTGCAACTACTGATGCTAATAATATAACTCGATGGGAACCTGTTTATAAAAATATAAATAATTTTATTAAAGGAAATTTAAAATTTGTTTGGCAAACAGATACCGCTGCGACTGAAGTAGATACTGGTTTAGATTTACCATTTCCAACAGGTATATGTATTGTTAAAAATATTTATATAATTACATCAACAACACTTGGTGGAGGAACCATAAGTATAGGATTATTAAGTTCTGAAACAAATGGTAATGCTAATGGATTTATTATTACTTCATCAATAGCAACTATTAATGTTAAAGAAACTTTTGCAAATGCTGAGAAAGGTGCTTTTAGTGAAAGTGGAGGTAATGATTATGTTACAAGATGGCATCTTCCTACAAATGTATCTACACCTCAAGCAAGAAGTATAACAATAACATTAAGTGGAACTGGTTCTGCTGGTATTGTTATAATGGAATATATGGGTCATGATTTATAAAAGATAAAAGACTAAATAATAAAAATAATTTACAAAAAATAAAAATAATTTACAAAAATAAAACTAATCTCTTTGATTAAAATAAATCTTTTTCAACTTTTTCTTTATCATAAATAGCAATACAAGGATTACTATCCCATTTGCTATAAGATACAATAATTCTTTTTTCTTCAACTATTAATCCTAATGAATATTCAATCTTTTCACCTTCGTATTTAAATAGATTAGACCATTTTTTAATAGTCATTGTATTTTTTTCAAAGATAGCAAAGAAATGATAATATTCTCGTGGTTGGCAATATTCTACAACGTGACAAATAAACCAAACTTCATCATTAAATGTATAACCATTACTAGAACCTCTTACTTGTTGAAAAAATGGTGGCATTTCAATTTCTTTTTCTTTATTAAACATAAATTCAGTATCATTAGTAGTATCATTATTATCGCGTTTTATAATTTTACCAGTAATTAATGGATACCATTGATAAATAATATTATGATCTCCATAAAATACCCAATTTTTTTCACATTCTTTATTATAAGGTGTATTAACAGATTTGTAAGATATTATTTTTATACTATTAGTTTGATTATTATTTTCATTACCATTATTATCATTATCATTATCTTGGTTTTCATTCATATTAATTTCTCCATAACCAATATTTAATTTATGTGTTATAGGATTTTGACACGTTCCTAAAAATGGTATAATAGAAGATGTAGTATCTAAATTACAATAGGGTTTAATATCTTCTATACCAACATAGCGTAAATTATTATTCGTAGGTATATCACATACACTTATTTGTTTTATATTTAAATCATCATCTAATTCATATATTTTATTTACTGTTACAATTTTACCATCATTAACAGTAAAATCATAATTACCATTTCTATTTATTTTATAATTAACAAATCTAATATTTACCATATATTTATAGGTGGGGGTTTCATTTTCAGAAAAAGTCTTCATTTTAAAAATACAAGGGTTAGACCCATACATATCATAATCTATTCCACAAACATTTATTTTTTCGTGCAAATCAATATTTCCAATTTTTTTAATCATATAAGTGTCAGATGATAATTTAGGACAATAAAATTTATAATTAGATAAAAGATTATTATAAGATTGATTGGAATAATTCATTAATCTATTAATGACTTTATAGGTATCAGGATAATTATTATAGTATCCTAAAATACTTAATTCATAATCAAATCCAGTATCATAAACATCTTTATGTATAAATAAGGTATCATTTTTAGGATAGGGTATGTCTTTCCCTAACATACAAAAAACCATTGCCAATTTATTTTTACCTCTTTCTCTATAATATTTACATATTTCATAAATAGTTTCACTGCGGGTTTGATGGTGATTATAACCATTCATCCAGGCAAAAATGGCTTCACCATCTTGACCACTTTTCATATGAGCGTGTCCTAAATTTAAATAAGAATAAAATATTTCTTCTACCCAGCCACCTAATTCTATTCTTTTTTTATAATAGTTAATACTTTCTTGATGTCTTCCAGAGTTAAAATAAGAATTGGCTAAATAAAAATAATAGCGTCCATTAGTAGGTTCTTCTTCTATACCTTGTTTTAAAAGTCTAATATCTCTTTCAAATTTATCACCTTTACACCCACCATCACCAATATCATTAATCCAAATACTATCGCATTTTTCATTTACTGTTCCTTGGGGTAAATCATAGTATTCGTGTGTTGGACCAGCACAAGAAGCATCTATATCTAAACGTATTAAACGGGTATTATAATAGTTTAATCCACCTCCTTTTTGTATTATCATATAAGCCCCTTGAGTTAGTTTTTCTTTATTAAATGTGGGTTCAATTTTAAAAATCATATCGGCGTCTAGTAAAAGAGCATAAGTGGCTTTTCCTTTTGCTGCTTTTAAAGCAATTGTTCTATTATATCCAAAATTTTTAAATGGTTCATTAATAATTTCTCCTGGTATATTATGTTTATTAAAAAATGACGTTATTATGTCTTGGGTATTATCTGTTGAACCTGTATCACAAATAACATAAGTATCAATAATAGGTAAAACAGATTCTAATAGACGCGTAATAATTTTAGATTCATTACGCACAATCATATTTAAACATAATGATACTTTGTTTTTATCAATTTGTTTAAAATTAGTATTAGAATTAGTTTCCGTATTATTTTCATTAATAGTATTATCAATTGTATTATCAATTGTATCCAAATCTTCTAAATTTAAAGTCTCATTGTTTGTTTCTAATTTTTCAGATACTAATTTCATATTTTGTGTAAATTCATTTGATGGTATTATTAATGATGCCATAGTTAATTGTATATAAAATTATAAATTTAATCTAGACACTATTAGTTTATATAATTTAATTTTATTTTTAAATTTAATATTTTAAATAAATAAGTAAACTAAAATAATAAATAATAAATAATAAATAATAAATAATAAATAATAATATTATATAATAGTAAATAATACAATAATATAAAAAATGAATTTAAATAAACAAACAATTACTTATAGTTTCATCATTATTTTTATAATAATAACATTCATACATTTATATAAAATAAATAATAAAAATAATAATAAACATAATAATAATAATAAACATAATAATAATAATAAACATAATAATAATAATAAACATAATAATAATAATAATAAACATAATAATAATAACAATGATAAAGAAAATTTTGCGGATTTAATGGAATCTCAAAATTTACAAGGATTTAACGTTTATATGAATTCTATGAACCAAGTAAATTTTACAGAAAATAATAAAAATTTAAAAACAATAATTGAAGAAATTATGAATGAGAAAGCATCAAAAAATGAATTAACTGATTTAAATAATAAAATAAATGATGCTATGCCAGAATTATCAGTTATTTCATACGCAGGTTCTACTGTTCCTAATGGTTGGCAACTTTGTGATGGTGAATATTTATTATTTACTAATGGAAAGGTAATTAATGAGATATCTGATAGATTTAAGGATATGCCTAAATTAGGAACAAAAGTGAAAACACCAGATTTACGTGGGAGATTTATTTTAGGTTCAGGTTCAGGTGAAGGATTAAGTCAAAGAGACATTCATACTAGTGGTGGTGAGGAAACTCATACATTAACTGTTGCTGAAATGCCAAATCATGACCATAAGATGTTGTTTAATATAAATAAATGGGGTTCGTCTACCGGTAAGAGTAAACAGAATACACATTTTGGTACTATTGTAGATGGAACACTTGATACGTGGACCAATACTCATCCGTCATTTGTAATGGATAATACAGGTAGTAGCGCCCCTCACAACAATATGCCTCCCTACTATGTTTTAACCTATATCATAAAACAACCTTCTCAACCTTCTTAAATAATAAATAATAAATAATAAATAATAAATAATAAATAATAAATAATAAATAATAAATAATAAATAATAAATAATAAATAATAAATAATAAATAATAAATAATAAATAATAAATAATA
>Ga0209534_10003760_pt1 | contig 14279 bp, 12 predicted proteins | sample COG_07_FD_184751 | JGI IMG/M metagenome (GOLD analysis project Ga0209534, IMG submission 184751) | Pelagic Microbial community sample from North Sea - COGITO 998_met_07 (SPAdes) (version 2) | ecosystem: Environmental > Aquatic > Marine > Neritic zone/Coastal water | place: Helgoland, sampling...
AAAAACCGGCAAAGAATTGCCCCAAGATAAAGTAAAACAACTATTCCCCCCTAATAAACAAACTAAATCATATATACTATTTGCGAGGCTAAAACCGATGATATCAAAGGAAATAAAAGGTGAAAAATTAAAACTGACATGTGATTTAAATATTAAAAAAGCAAGGGATAATGGGATGTATAATGTAGTGTCATCTTGTGCCTATAAATATGCGATTGACAGAGTAAAGCAAAATGCGGAATGGGAAAAAATAGAGCAAAAGATGCGCGATGATGTGGAAGAAGTGGAATTAGCAAAATTGGAAGAAAAAATAGATTATGAAAAAACAAATTGGTTTAATCATGATGGTTTGCGTTATACGAAGGAAGGTTCTTATGACTTTTGTATGGAAACATTGGGTATATATACAAATAAGCAAATTATAAGAAAGGCGTGTGATATATTGATAAGTCGTTTAAGCGGCATACAAGCCGCAAGTGAAAATGGCAAGTTGTTTTCAGTAAAGGAAATGCCAGTTGCGTTGAAAGACTCATTTGACATCATATTGTATAAAGAAGACTATACAATTGGTAAAATATTGGAGTATGTTATGCATTACTATTATTATAGAAATACAAGGTTATTATCATTTGTTGGATTTTCAAAACAACATCCACACGATGAAAACTCCATTATTAGGATCGCATTCACAGATGATAATAAGGATGTAGCAAATACGGCAAATGTCGTTGAAATACTACATAATTCTTGTATTATTGCCTCCAATGTATTTAAAGAGTTGAAAACCAACTTTCAATAACTAACACACTAGTTAGCGTATCGCAGTTGAGTGTGCGTATTAAAAATAAATAAAAATAAATGTATTTTTATTTATTACATATTTACTTATTATTTTTCAAAATGAGTATTAAGTTGTTGACTGACCATTAGAAATGTCGTACATTTGGGCATGTTTTTGATATTATGGGCATTTATATAGGCACATGTAGAACGCAATCCTCCCAGATAATCTTGGACAGTTGTTTTTAATGCGCCTCTGTATGGAACGCGAATAACTCTGCCTTCAGATGACCTATATGTTGCCATTTCTCCATAATGCTTTTTCATTGCATGTTCGGAACTCATACCATAAAACAATTTATATTTTTTTCCATCTATTTCTTCTATGGTGCCTGGATTTTCATCGTGTCCAGCAAATTGACCACCGACCATAACAAAATCAGCGCCCCCGCCAAACGCCTTTGCTAAATCGCCTGGACAAGTAATACCGCCGTCTCCTATAATTGAACCATTTACACCATGTGCTGCGTCGGCACATTCAATAATTGCAGATAATTGCGGAACACCCACTCCTGTCTTACGACGCGTTAGACAGGCACTACCAGGACCAATCCCAACTTTAACAACATCTACTTTACCATTAATGATCAATTCTTCTACCATCTCCTTTGATGCTACATTTCCAGCTACAATAATTTTATCTGGAAATAATTTACGAATTGTAATAGCATATTCAACCACTCGACTCATATACCCATTTGCAACATCAATACAGATCCACTTTGCTTTTGAAAAATTGACAAGTTCCTGTAATTTCAATAATGATTCTTGTCCTATACCAGTTGAAATCATGAAATATTCGGGATTTAATGGTGCGGTTTCATATCTGGATTTAAAATCATCTAATGTATAGTGTTTATGTAAACAAGTAATCATTTTAAATTGTGATAAAACATCATATAGTTCAAATGTTCCAGTTGTATCCATATTGGAAGAAATAATCGGCACTCCTGTCCATGTAGCGGTTGTATTAGGAAATGTAACAGTTCTCTCCAACAATACCTGGGAACGACTTGAGATAGTAGTTCTCTTTGGTTGAATTAGAACATCTTTAAAATCTAATTGGGGGGTGTAATCAATACGCATATACAAATACTTTACTAATAATATTTAACTGGTTTTGCTAAAATATTATTTGATTTAAACAAAAATATAAATTTATACTTTTGTTTATAGTTATTTTATGTAAGTTTAAATTTTTGTTGTTTTATTATTTCCTTTTTTCTTTTTTCTTTTTTCTTTTTCCTTTTTTCCTTTTTTCTTTTTTCCTTTTTTCCTTTTTTCTTTGTGGTTTGCTTTTAATATTTATTGTTCTGCCGCGATACATACTTTATTAATTTCATTTTGATTAAAGTCGGAATTCATACAATACATCAACAAAGCTGGATCCATCGTATTTACATACTCAATCGTTTTTCTAATCGTAACCTTGTCTTTATTTGATTGAAGAGATTGTAAATACAACTGGTGCATATTAAACATATTTGTTCTGTATCTTTTAGGGAAATATTTCAATTCCTTTTCCTTTAAAATATAACACGATACATATGAACTATATAATTCATTTGTAAAGTCATGTAAGTCTTTTCTAAACTTTTGAAACTGATACTTAAATTTGGGAAAATATTTAAGATATTCACTTACTTTTCCTTCTTGACGCAACACATAATAACGATATTGATTTTTAGTGCTATTTCCTTTTAAATTTTTAACATATTCATAAGAAGGATTCGTGATTTTTAGCCGACGCATTGAATCTTGTGTTTTAATTACATAGCCAGGATAAACATAATTATAATTAGATTCAATTATATTGTTCATTTGATTCATATACGCTTTATAAGAAGATACATCAGGGACAATAGTTGGAATTATAATATTTCGAAATTTATGCCAATCACCGTGTTCTCCACCATCAGTTATTACAGTTGTTATACAATAGTTATTAACCAATTGATAAATATTTACCAAATAAACAAACGCACGATTAACAGGAACAACTCTTACATTTTTAGGATGTTGCATCACAAAACTATAAATAAAGTTTTTGTTGAAATGTTCAAACTCTAGATCACAGAATAGCATTGCATCTAAAAACATTGTTCGAAATGTGGTTTTTTCATCTTTATCAAAATAACAATTCGCACCAATATTACTTCTGGTTGTTATTTCCCAATCGTCAATTTCCGAAGACCAAAACATATTAATCATAGTTCCTTCTATATACGGTTGACTAACATATTTACCGTCTTCAAGTGTAGACCAATCATCAAACTGGTTAAGTGCTAATGATTTAGGAGGCGCAAAACAAACGATTCGATCATTGTCTACAATAACTGAGCGGAATAGCCCCAATGTTTCGGTATTATCAGAATTCAACTTATTTTTCTTGTATTTTAAAAGATGTAGATTGCGTATTTTCTTTACAATCAGATCTTTAGACTCACAATAGTCATTATCATTGATACGGGTGAAATCGAAATATTCGCTAAGATTATACATAATTATTATTAATATTTATTTTATCATTATTTATTTAAATCAATTTAATAATATGATAAACACTTAATAATATTTGAATATAATTTCTAATTATTTTATAAGACAATGGAAAAAAAAATGTCGGATTCTTTATTTTTGTCTTTAGGACAGATTATTAAAATTGTAGCACCAGATAATGGGGATTTAAACGACAAGATGTTTATGGTTAATTATATAGATGAAAAAGAAATAGAGTTATTAGAGCAAAAAACGCTTAAGAAAACTATTTTAAATGTGGTTGAAGGATTTTTAACAGAAGAATCTATAGAGCAAATACTTATATTGTATAATCCAGAAAATACTGGGTTTGCTAGGCAAAATGACTTGGTAGTAAACAGATGGATAACCATTGAATTTGGTGGAGAACTACCTACAATAATAAATGGGAAAATCACAAATCTAGAAGAAGATAGAATTGAAATTGAAAGTTATCCAGATGGTGCATTTTTATATATTGATTTTGAATACAAAGGTATTCCTCGTGATTTACCCATTCAATCCATTAAAGATTTTAAGCCACCAAAACTAAAAAAAGATGTAATGATGGAAGATGAAGGGAGTAGGGAAAGGGGATTAGAAGGAGATGTGGAAAAGGTTGTAGAAGGGGAAGGAGAGGCGGGTAAGGAAGGAAAACTGGAAGGAAAAGATATAGATACAGATGTGATGGAACAGGATGACGAATTTGAAAGTGATGTCGATGAAGATGATATGTTTCAATCTGAAGAAGGCGTTAATTTAGAAGATGATTTGATTGATATACAAGATATTGAATTTTTAGACGAAGATTTGGGAGAGATAAGGGAAGAAGTAGAATTGTCTGAAAAAGAAAAAATATATGACATAAAAGATCAGGTAGATGACTTGATGGATGATCTGTTGTCTAGTGTTCCATCATCACAGCGAACTTCTAAGTTTTTAAAACACATTAATGTTATGTTAGAAAGATACAAAGAGTTAAGAGAGGAATTTTCCACTTTTGATGAACAAGGATATTTTTCAGATACTTTATACAAAACCGCTGATTACAAACCTGTCGCAGAATTATTAAATAATGCAAAGACAGTGTATTGGGCGTTGCCTGTAGTAGAAACAAAAAAACATATATATGATATTGATGGTGAAAATGATGATATTTCAATTAAAACAACCATTGATATTATAAACGATTTAACTAGAATTAATAGCGAATATAAGTCAAATACAATACCGGATGGACAAAACAAATATGATTATTTCTACAAAAATATTGATTTTACTACATATGATAAGCCAATGCAACAATCGGATATGCTAATAATGGAAACATATGGTAATAATGTTATTGTCGAAAATATGGATGATTTTAAAAGTATAAATATAATTTACGATGAAAAAGGGGAAGTTGGTGAATTAACTAACAATGACCGCTTTGTAATTGACAAAACAAGCGTTGGATTAACCAAACTTAAACCACTGTATAAAAAACGACCTGGATGTTCTAAATTTATACCACCCAATACCGAACGATTGGCAATTACACAAAGTGATCGATTATACATTAAAGGTTTTATAACACTTCCATACGAATTAATGCAATATTCAAATATATTTTCGGATATCACACCTATATTGAAAAAAGTAAACCATCATGAAAATCAAATTCATTACAGTAGTATTTTAAATGATAATACGGAGGTAATGTTGAATGACACATCGTCCCCTGCCAGTATACTTGATAATATTGTATACCATTCAAATAAAACGATCAGCGAAACACCAGTTCCATGGAAGGAAGTTGTTGATAATACAACATTAAATGTAAATGAGTTGTTTAAAAATTTACAATCTGAAATAGAAAATGGTGTATCTCTTGATAGGATAACTATGTATTTAACACCATATCATATACACAAAGATGGTATAGTTTACAATGATTACTTACTTATGAAAGATTATATAGAAAATCAAATCGCAAAATACAAAAAAGAAAAAATTAGCAACATCATAAAATACAATAATTACATAAAATTCATTAAAAACCGTGTTAAAATAAGTGATTTAGAGAAATACCTTAAGTCGAGTGAGGTTAGAAAGTTGTATGATATTGATAAAGAAATGGACATGCAGTTGTTAAATAAAATGTATCGATTAGATGATGGTCGGTTGATGATGTCGATAATAGCGCGGGAAATACACAGTTCATTAGATGACGCAGAAAATGACAGCAATTTAACTCCAGAAACATTAAATGAAATAAAGCAAGAATTAAAACAAAGAAAGATTGATAATAGTGAATGTGAACCAACTCCACTCGACGGTGTTAAATTGTCGAAAAAATATTTTGAATTAGACGATTTATTACAAGACAATAATAAAAATGTGGAATACGACTCCAAATACGATGATACTCCATATGATATTTTGGAAGGCTTAAAAGAAGAGCGTGGGGGTGAAATCACTTATAATGATTTGGTAAAACACTTAACTGAAATGCGTGCGAAAACCCCCGAGGTAGATGCCAGAAGTATGATCGACGGTTATAAAAGTGTTCAAGAAGGGGATTACGCGATATTAGAACCCGATGGGTATGAAATGCATTATTATGTTAGAAAAAATAACAAGTGGGAATTAGATGAAGAAAAAACAAATAAACCGGTTGATGAAATTGGATTTTGTAATGTAAAGCAGAATTGTTTGAAAATAAACAAAGAATGCATGAATAAGGAAAACCAAGAACGAACAGTAGATGAATTGTCTGCCGAAGAACTAATAAAGCATTATGAGGAGATTCAAGTAAAAAACAAAGAAGAAATTAATAAAATGATTTCAGAAAGGATTTCACAAAGCAACGAATCTGCCAAACTGCTTAAAATATTAAAGAAAACGCTTGACTTAAAATACGATATACAAAAAATAAATATTGGTAAAATGTTGTCTGCCGAAGAAGTTATGGTTTCGCCTCATGAAGAGTTGAAAAACAAGATATTATCGGATTATAATATGGTTTCAAAAATGGGTAATATACTATACTTTATTAACACTTATTGTAGAGAATCGATTGGAGATGAGTCAGTATATTGGTATTACTGTTCTGAAACAAATGTGCCTTTGCTACCGACTTTTTATTATGATTTGGCAACCGGGTTTCAAAGCGGACATTATATCGATAATTTAAATGAAATAATTAGATTAAGAGGAACTGCTGATGGTGATAGTATTGTTGATAAACACAGTGGATACATGATTGCTAAATTGCAGTATGATGAAAATGAAGGATATGAGAAAAGTGGATTTAAGCGTGTATCACGAGCCATTCTAGAAGAAGAAACAGAGATCGTATTACAGCATAAAACGGCTGAGGTGGTTGTTGATAAAAAGCAAGAAGAGTTAATTAAAGATGTAAAAAAAGTATTGAAAACATTGGACGAAAAATTGAAAATCGATACAAAGCAACAGCACGATTTTATTATTAAATATATGATCATTTTTATGAAAAAGTATTCTAAAAAGGAAAGTGCGGATGAAAAAAAGGAAAAGAAAGATAAAAAGGAAAAGAAAAAGAAAAAAATAGATTACGAAAAAGCAAATGATGAAATTAAAATAATTTTGTTAATTAGTTTGTATGCAATTAGTATACAGTTGCTTACTCCACATTTAACAAGAGCGCCTACTTTTGAAGGTTGTGTAATGTCGTTTGATGGATTTCCACTGGATAAAAGCGGCGATGAATCGATTGTTTCCTATATTGCTTGTTTGTTTTTAAAGCTGCGAAGCAGCGTCCGGCCTTATAATGTTTTACCAAAAACCAACCGTTCCAACTTTAATAAAGTAAAAGATGCACTAGTATCCACAATTATAAAATTCATTAAAACCAAAATATTAAATGAGCCGGATATTAGTAGTAAATTAGATGAAAAAAGAGATTGGATGATTTTAAACATGAATTTATCCGACAAAGTAAGTGAATTTGATATTAAAACATGGGGTACTTTTTTACCTAGTTTAAATCCGGTTAATGTAGAAGAAACACGAGGCTTATCGGGTAATTTTGATAAATTACTTGATGAAAGTATAAGAAAAGGTGATATTGGACAATTTTCATACATTTTTAGTTTGATGGGTAAGGTAATTAATCAATCGTTTTTAATACAAGAAGATATGGAACGGGTTGTTAAAAACAGAGAAGTCGTGTTAAATACATTAAACAATATACCGTTTATGGAAAATGCTTGCTGCAATGAAACAACACACAATTTCAATTACTTTTCTGGAAAAGAACCGCTTTTGATAGAACGCAATAAAGAAATAAAGGGAATGATGGTAAAATACAACAATTACATGAAACTAATGAAAGCGTCCGTGTTTTACAATGATGAAAATACAAAGCTTAAGTATCCAATTGTATCTAGTGATTATGATGAAACGACTATTTATTTAAGTTTTATAAAATATTGTAAATATAATACCGGTGCTATATTAGATGATAAACTAGCGGCAATTTGTGTTAATAATGAAAGTGGTTTTAAAAAATATGATAGCTTAAGTGAAAAAATAAGTAAAATGAAGCAAGATGGGAACGCATATTCTATGGAAAGTTTAATAGAACTTATCCATATTATATCTAAAAGAAATGTTATTAGCCAAGGAGATGTAAATGACATTGCATCTCCTAAAAAAATATTTGAAGATAAATTACGTGATGTTATCGTTGATGTCGGAGGTGTTTTTGATATTTTAGATAAAGAAGTAGTTAGTTTATTACAAAAAAATGTTTTAGATAGTTTTGATTTTGTTTATACTGAATCCACAGATGACGGTGTAAATGATTTTATTTTATTATTGAAATCTAAAAATACGAAGTTGTATGAATCTATATCTGATAACATCGGTGCTACCGCGGTGGGTCGCAATATAAATGAGTTTATTATGAATATGGAAACATTTAAGACTCGCGATGGAGGCGAATATTTAACAAGTGACGATGAAACCAGTTTATTTTCATTAAATTACTTGAAAAATACATTATTTAATGTTTGTGTAAAGTATCCTCAACTTATTCTTGGTGGGGTGACATTTGATGAAGTCTCTAAAACAATGCCCAAACATTGGAAACTAAGTGAGTATCATAATAACAAATTGGGAGAGATAATACAAAAGGAATTGGGTAGTTTTTCTAGGTTTGGTGATGATGGTGGCGATAGTCATTTAAACGAATATTTAGAAACTGTTGTTGAAAAAAATAAATCTTTGCATGAATTTTCAAAATACATACCAGTTTATTCGGATATTATTGGTAATCAAGAAACAAAGAAAAGTGTATTTAATAATACAATCACAATTTTGTTATATAAGCACTTAATATTGAAAGCATTAAATAATTACTTAAATATATCAAATGAGTTGGTTGAAGAAGGCGAGGGAGATGAAGATATAGAATTACAAAATCAAGTTAGTGAGATTGTTAATATTATATTGAAAACACTTATTTATCAAAAATCAACAATTAACTTATCGATGGAAGATATACAAAATAAAGTGTTAAATGATAAAGAACAAGAAAAAACTCGTATAGTTGAAACATTTAAAAATATGAGCAAAGAAGACCGCAAGTCAGAAGATTATATGAAAAATGCAAAATTAGGTAAGTGGAATCTGGGTCAAACCAAATCGTTGTATATTTATAATAAAAAACAGTATGATCGCGAAATAGAAGATGAATTAGCACAAGCAATATTACAAACAGAACAACAAGTTAACAGAGAACAAAGTGAAACTACGCAATCTCAACCGGTTCAGGACGATGAAGACGCACATGAAGATGAAGAAAACAGAATTGCCGATGAAGAGCAAATGGAGGATATGATGATGATGGGAGAAGATGATGATTTTGGTGATATGGATGGGGATGAAGGTTATTAACTAAATAATAAAAATATATTTTTACAAATAAAAATATATTTTGTAGTTTGGGTCGATTCAATTCAGTTCAATTCAGTTCAATTCAGTTCAATTCAGTTCAATTCAGTTGTTTTCATAGTAAATTTCTTATTTTTACATTTTCTTATTTAAAATATTAAATTAATAGTATATATATAATAATGTTTCGCCTATTTATCAGACAAAATATAACATCTGTATCTATTGTTCTATTTGTTATTTTATTTATTGTTATACAAATAGCCAAACCATCTATTATTTATGGAAAAGATGGTTCTTTAAGACAATTTGGATTGGCTTCTAGAAAAAAAACAGTATTGCCAATATGGCTTATTACAATATTTTTAGCAATATTATGCTACTTATTTATATTATATTACCTAACTTTGCCTAAATTTTAATTGGACTATCGCAAGGCATACCAAGTATTGTATTCATATTAATTGTTGTAACTAAAATAATAGTTAATATATACCACACCGTAGTTGATATTATATCTTTTCTTAATAATTTATTGTAAAATTTAATAATGGTTGGTTTCGTTCCTTCATTTACAGGCACATTTAAATTATTCATAAACAGTTGGAAGTTATAAGGCGTAATCTCTCTTAAAATTATATCGATATCTTTTATTATTTTTTCACTTAATTGCGTGTCTGTTTTTTTAAATGTTGGCACAAACAATTGGGTTGCTACATCGTCTTTTAATTTTTTACCAAATGACGCAAATAAGTTACCAAATGTATTTGTAAATGGCCGCTTCCATGAAGTAAACGCTTCAATTAACGCACCGATTATTCCAAATATAAAGGTCATTGTGGTTGCTGCTGTTGTAAACGACTCCACATACATTGCATTATCACATCGTGCATATAACACATTTGAGTTAATGAATCCTTGCACTACTGTAAACAGCGCGATTAGTATAGGAACTAATATATATGGTTTAAAGTTTTTTTTAGGTAATAACATATCTTTAGTATATGCTTTAATGCGCGTCATACCAAATCGTATAAAAGCAATAATGATAATTAAAAATAAATATACAAATCCGATTACACCACTACTCATACCTTGAAATTGTTTTACATTTTGTTTTGTGGGCCGTTTAATTTTAATACCTTCTTGCGAATTAATTGTGTCCGCTAGAAAATCTTTGGAATTATTTATAGCATCACTCATTTATAAATAATTGATATTAAATTATACTGTTTTAGGGTTATTTTTTTGAGTTATTCTAAATTAATTGAATCCAAACTTTTAATGATGTCTTCATCTGTTTTTTTACACTGAATATTATTAATGGTTTCTTGATTAATAATTATAGCCAGCCCTATTGCTAAAATATACAATACAAATGACCCTATTAAATCCTTTCTTAATATTAAATTGTAATATTTCATAACTATATTATTGTTTTTTTCTGGTATTTTTAATTCCAACATTTTCATTTGAAAATTGTTTGGGTTAACAGTGTTTATCTGTAATGATTCGTCTCTAATAATACTTTCTAATACATTGGTATCGTCATTTCTAACACTTGGAATATAGATTTTATTTACTATTGTTTTTAGGGTTTCTACATCCATACCACATAAAAAATAACCAAATGTATTATCAAATGGTCGTTTTAAAATTGGGAATGCTTCTATCAATCCAATGATTAAACCAAATACAAAAAACATGATTATACCAGAGGTCATCAAAGCGGTTTGTATCATTTCAACATTGCATTTTTTAGACAATAACTGTCTATTACTAAATCCTTGTATTAAAAACATTATCATTAAAACAACCGGCATTGTTATGTATTTTGCGATGTTAGATTTTGGCAACATCATACTGGTCGTGTAAGTATTTATTTTTTGTGTATAATACCTGAATGCAAAATACAACACAATTATAAATACATGAACTGATAAAATCATAATCATTGTTATATATTATATATTATTTATACAATATTATTTTACTATTTCCTTGTTTGTTTATTTATTGCTATTTGTTTGTTTATTTATTGCTATTTGTTTGTTTATTTATTGCTATTTGTTTGTTTATTTATTGCTATTTGTTTGTTTATTTGTTTTCTTTTCTATAATTATTTATTAATAATTATATATTAATGAATACACAAAAGGCGTCACTAATAGAACCTGGTGTTCGGTATTTTTTAAGCGAAACTCTGAAAAATAGTAGAAACAAAAAACAATACATAGATAAAATAAACATAAATGTTACTTTGTTTTTAATTTTTTGTTTTATAATTGGAGGAATACTCTACTATAAGTGGAAACATAAACCAACTTTAGAAGATTTAAAACATAATGAACGATTGAAAAAATATTATATATTAAATAAAATGAAAGCATTATCAGACAAAAAATTAAAAGATAGAAATGAAATTATCACAAACCTTCCTAAATTTGAAAGTGATTTTGTGAAACTTCATAAAAATTTTTATAACATTTAATAGTAAATGAGTGATAATACAAAATATACAGAAGCATTAAATAATTATTATACCAAAAAACGATTATATAGTGAACAAGTTAAAAAAATACTTAAAAAGGGTAGTGATGTTAATACACAAATCAAATGTATCAAATGTAAAAAAAAGGGTGGGACAACCTTTGAAAGAATAGTTGAAAAAGAAGATGGAAAAAAACAAGTATATTTAATAGCAAAATGTTCTTCTAATACACCATGTGATTTAGATATCAATATTAAACTTGCAAATTACAAATCATATGATGATTTAATAGAAGTATTACATGATAAATTAGAAATTGTAAAAACAGACATTATAAAATTAAAACTAGATTTATTGTTTAATTTAAAAGACGAGGATTATGTGGTTAGTAAATTTGAGAAATTAAAAGACAATTTAATAAATATGAATGGCAAATTAGATAAACTACGCAAAACATATGACGAAAAAAATAACACATTTGTTATTAAATCAAAAACAGATGATGAGGGTGAGGGACAGGGAGATGAATATGAAAATTCATATAATAGAACAGAAGCATTGGAATTTATTAATAAAGAAATAGAGAAATCAATAGGTGAGTATAATAAGTCTATAAAAAAGTATAAAGAAACAAATCGCGATACTGATTTAATAGATGTTTTTAGCCAATTTACTAAAAATTTAACTACTTTATTTGATAAAAGGCAGGAAATTAAATATCAAGAGGTTAACATTGAAAAGGAGAAGATTGCAGAAGATATATATAAAAGCACTTTTAGTTTTAAACAAACCTCTATAGAAAATAAAGAAGTATTAATATCACCATTTGAAATAGTGAAGAATGTTTATTAATGTGAAAATAACCAATCTAACTAAAATAATTAACTATCTAAGTAAAATAACAATCTAAATAATAATATATAATGACACTATCCAAATTTATTGATATAAAGGTGTTTTTGTTAGCTTTGTTTGCTGGGTTATTTTTATCATATGTTTTGTCCCCTAAAAAAAGAATTATTTATGTTTACCCGAATCCTTCCAACACAAATAATTTGTTATACAAAGACAAAGCAGATAACTGTTTTAAGTTTGAAAAAGAAATAACACAATGCCCTACAAATTCAAAAGACATTGAAGAATATAAAGTTCAATAAGCGATATTTTTATGTTTATGTGTATGTGTATGTAAAATAATATACTATTTGTTAAATTATATATTATTTATAAATTATATATGTATTTAAGACGGCTTATATATAGTGATTTTGGAAAAGTAATCATATCTATATTATTAGGATTAGGTTTGTCCACATTATTTAGAAAAGTTTGCAATGACAGAAATTGTTTAGTATTTAAAGCTCCTACTATTGATAAAATCGAGGGTAAAACATACAAATTTGATAATAAATGTTATAAATACAAGCCATCTGCCATAGAATGTAAAGATAATACAGACTATGTTGAATTTGAATAATTAATGTGTGTAAATGCGTATTTTATACATTTAGTTACTATTATTAATGTATAAAATGGACTCATCAGCTGCAGCAGCAACCAGTGATATCAATAATTTGCCCAATGAATTAAATCCTTCTGAAAATGTTAAAATGACCGTAAATGATACCGGTGATAATAAAAGTGTTATTACAGAGCTTTCTAAAGAATCAATTAGTCAGATAGTAAGTGGATTACAAGAAGCAAGTGCCAGCCAATTAACTGGACTTCCAAGTAAACATATTCCAAATCAAAATTCGCAAGTTAGTTTTGATCCTAATGTTAAAATAAATCATATCCCTGGGGTGGATGAAAAGATGAAAAACTATATAGATCATGATGACACTTTCGATGATTTAGTAAAACAATCAAAACAAAAAGAAAATAATACTGCCAGACTAGATCAAGTATATGATGAGTTTCAAACGCCCATATTAGGAATGGTATTATACTTTTTAATGCAATTGCCGTATATTCAAAAGATATTTATTAGAAATTTCCCATCTTTGTTTAACAAAGATGGGTTCCATACTTTAAGTGGTTATTTAGTTCAAACCACATTATTTGGAATTATGTTTTATGGATTAAACTCTCTGTCAAATCATTTAAGTGTGTTGTAATTGAAACATATGTGCGCGCGGTAATCAACAATAACAAATAAATAAATTTTATAAGATATCTATTATAAAATTTATCACAAGATTGTGGGGGATTATTTATTTAAAAAGGGAGAGAAGTGTTGGGCGTTTATTAGTAGATTTTCTTGTTTTCTTTGCCTTCTTTCTACCCTTTTTTGCGGTTTTATTACGATTGGCGGTTTCCTTTTCTGATTTAGTCCTTGTTTTCTTTGTGGATTTACCTGTCGTTTTTTTAAAATCGTTGGTTTGTGCTGGAATATATCGTAAAAAATACCAATCAAACTCCTTGGAATTTCTGTTTTTTTTTAATTCTTTATACCTGTCTGATTTATCTGCTCGCATTTTCTCCATCGTTAATTGTTCTCCATAACAATCAA
>Ga0209534_10003763_pt1 | contig 14269 bp, 10 predicted proteins | sample COG_07_FD_184751 | JGI IMG/M metagenome (GOLD analysis project Ga0209534, IMG submission 184751) | Pelagic Microbial community sample from North Sea - COGITO 998_met_07 (SPAdes) (version 2) | ecosystem: Environmental > Aquatic > Marine > Neritic zone/Coastal water | place: Helgoland, sampling...
GCAGGAAGATTACTAAGTTCACTTCTGTTTTTTCCCACGAAGTGGTACGGATATGTGGTATTAGTAAAGTTATGTGCAATTACGTCTTGTTTATGTGGTGAAAGTGCATAGTTTTTTATAGTACCGCCATCCACACCCAATGTCGGTGTTGGTATAGGAGTTTGCTCAGGTGTTGGTGTAGGAGTTTGCTCAGGTGTTGTCGTAGGAGTTTGTTCAGATATAAGTGAATATGGATGATCAAAGTTTATTTTAGTAAGCAACACACTTTCTAGTTCAATATAGTTATCAATGTCATAGCCTTGATTATTGTTTATGTGACCAATAAATCGTTTTTCTGTTATAGCAGTTGTGTAAATTCTAAGTTTATCAAGTGTTCCTCTGAAGTTTGTTTGTTGATTATAGTTTCCAAAATATAAATTTTTTGTTTGTATGATATTGTTTGCGGTGTACTTAGTTACTATTAAATCTTCTTGACTTGAAAATACTTCAGATGAGTCATACATTCGTTTTACATACATGGATATAACAGAATCTGTGTTGGTATCCGATTGTTTGCTGGTTATTAATATATCATACTCAACATTATCATCAAAGTATATTGGATTAGAAAGTTTACTCGGACACACAAGAATACCATCGGTATTATAAAAATTTAAATAAAACTTTCCATAATCTTCTTTGAATGTGTTATCTCGGTGAATTCCGAATTCCCAATTTTTATTTGATTGTAAAATAGAATAGTAACCACTGTTATTGAGATATCCGTTTTGCTTTAATTCACTTATTGTGTAATGGTTTCCAGCAACACTTCCTTCAAATCTAAAATCAAGATTGTGTTGGTCATTTCTAAATTCACCATTGTTGGCACCAGAGTCTTGTGAGAAACTGAATGACAATCGCACCACCTCTCCGTTAAGTGTGTCATGGCCACCGATTTCTGCTAGAGTATACAGTGGATCGTACGTTCCGTCTTCTAATTTTCCTCGGTCTGAGTATATGGTTACAAATGAAGGTTCTGTACCCGCGTTTACTTTAGGGTAAGAAAACGAAACACCCTCACGAAAATTTTTCCAAGATATCGCAATAACCGAGTTTTCGTTTTTCCACAATTCAGGAATAAATGAATCTTGGTTTTTTCCTTTTGTATAAAATCTAGGTTTACTAGAACCAATAATGTAGTCAGCATCTGAATTAATCAACTTTTCAATTCCAACCACCGTGCCTATGTTTGCGGGTAGGGTTGCACTGTTAGTGTTTTCAAATGTTATTGTATCGTTGGTGTTTTCAAAAAACTCCCTACCTACACTAAGTTTCAACTCAACCGAAGTTTCGTTTGTGTCAATAATTTCAAAGTTTACTGGAATATCCAAATATTGATCTGCTGAGTTTATCTGTAATGCATAATCAAGTGTATCTATTTTAAAATTAGCATCCGATTCGTCCAAATCTGTGTTGTAATTTATTCCTCCATATTCACGTATTTTAAATAAATGATCAGGAATTCCATAACACTTAAACAACGCACGGATTGAGGTTTCAGTACCTGATGTTTTTAGAATATAGGGTAAGTTGTTTAAAACTCTGCGCCAAACTATATCTCTGTTTTCTTCAAACTGCTTGCCAATTGTAAGTTGATCTGACGTTCTTCCTGAAAGCCTAACTCCGAATGAATTCATTACAAACCAAACTAGTTGATTTGGAATTCCTTTTTTCATTGAGTTTCTGGCATTTGCCATTTCTGTCATGTTTTCTGTGTATACATGAAGAATATCAAACTGCTCTCCTATCATTCCAAGAAACAAAGTAAACTCTTCGTTTTCATTTGTTCTTACCAAAAATTCAGGTAAACTATTGTAAAGTGATTCATCATTGTATTTATCATGCAAATCTGCCTCCTTTGCTTTACTTTTATACCAAGCAAATCCATCACTTTTCTGAAAGTCAATTATCTGAGTGGGAATTAGCTCAGGTGGAAAAATTGCAGTTCCGTCTGTATACTCCCCCTCAAGTAAGTTGAGTTTAAACAGTGATGACTGATTTGCAAATCCAGAATTGTTATTCTCATTTGCCGAGAATCCTGAGTTTAAATTGGCAGTTCCCGAGTAAATGAATATATCAGTATCCTCTTGAAACAACTTCCACCTTGAAACTGAATAGTCCCATATTATCTTCCAGGAATAGTTATTTTCATTTAGAAAAACTTTATCAAGGTCGTATTTTCTAGATGCGTGTAGTTTGTACAAACCATTCGCACCATCAACTGCTCCAGTAAATCCGTTTATATTAAAGGATGTTTCACGTGGCCATGCATTGTTATCACTATCATAGTATAGAAATTTATCGTATGGAGTAAATGTTTTAAAGATTTCAACAATTCCTTCATTGTACTTTCTGATATCTTCGTTTTTTAATACCTCAATTGATCTAGTCGCTTCGTTTGGTGTCAAAAAACCACTTGATACATCACTATTTAGTTTATTTATTTTTCTAATTGTTTCTTGAATCTTGAATTTAAGTTTTGATATATTCGTGAGTTTTAAAACAAAATTATCCAATCGTGAACGAGCAGAAGAAAACTTAACAAAATTTTTAAAGTCAGAATAATCTATGTTGAGATTTTCTACTTCCGTGTTGGTTGTCTTAAAATGGTTTTCTGCACTCTGTACATCGTCCTCTATTAATTGAGATTCTTCTTCATCACTAAGTGAAAACTTCTTGGTTGCATTTGAGGTCAACTTTGTTGATATATCGGGACCCCTCAACTTAAAGGTTGTGGAGTTTTTCTCAACGACCGACCTAAGTATAATGCTTTTTACTATGTCATCTGAATACGGATTTTGTGATATATAGAAATTTACATCTTCCGTGATTGATTCGTCTAACGGTGTTAGTAGTTTTATTAATAAAACATCGTTTGAGTCGGTTGATAACGATTCGTCTACATAACTTGTGTATTTCAAAAATGGGACAAATAATCCATTACCAAAGTTCATTCCGTTTAAAAGATATGTGTCAAATCGTTTTTTAAATACACCCGAAACTTCGTCTTCATCAAACATCTGTATCATCATATATTTGTAGAACAATTTTAAGTCAGAATTATTTTCCTGAACGAATCTTGAAAAAGTGTTCAGGGTGTAATCAACTAAATTTATATAATCTGTGTAAAATCTGTCTTGTGAAAAGACTTCATTGTAACTTCCATATAGATAGTTTGTATATACATCTCTTAAATTTGTATATATAGAGTCTAATTCTTTTAAGATTTGTAACTCGGTTAAAGAAAATGACTTTTTTGCTTTGTTTATATACATTGAATAGTCAGATGTTTTTTTAGAAAACTCCTTTGATTCAAGTTCGGATACAAATGTTTTGTTTTTGAGTATGTTTTTGAGTTTTTCTATTACATGAGCAACTATAGTTTGTTTGTTTAAAAAGTTTCCGTATTCAAAATTAAAAGAAATTTGATTTGGGTTTCTTGAATTTTTAAAAGACTGAGTTACTGCTTTTATTTCCGTTCTTGATCCAGATATTTCTTTTATCTGTAGTTTGTATGGGTTCTCGAACGAACCTACTATATCGTTTCTATATGAAATTCTTACTTTGTACTCACCTTGCCTAATTCCGAGTTGACTTAACTCATACTTTGGTGAAACTAATATATTACCATCACTTGTTTTTGGATATAACGATTTTAAATAAGATATGTTTTTTCTTTCAAGGACTCCGTCTGAATTTAAATATGAGACGGCACGTGTTGAGTAATTTGGAGTCTGTTGTATGGTCTTCCATCCAACTAGTTCGTTGTTTTGTGTAAATGCCGAAAACTCTATCACATCTTTTGAGTTTACACCGAATAAGTCTCCCGAGACTTCTCTTTCTTTTATTTTATTGAAGTCTGTGGGTTCTAGACTACTAGACCTAATAACATTGGTATCAATGTCAAACTTAGATGCGTATGTATGTTGTAAAATGTCAGTCATAACCAATTTAAGTTATTTATTATGTGGGTTCAACCGCATACGGTGATGGGTTGAATGAAGTTTTATTTTCAGAAGCAGTATCACTTTTGGGTAAAAATGGAAACGCATCCGAAAAATCAGTTTCATCTACACCCTCACCATTTTTGATTCTCTGCTCAACTATAACGGATTTCATTGCTTTATAGTTAGTTTCCGCGTCCTCTTGTATTTTAATATTGCGTTGCGATTCTCGTTCTAATACTTTTGATAATTCATCTAGTTGGTTTTCTAACACACCTTCACGTTTTAATTGATCCTCACTCAGTTGTTTTATGTCATCTTCTATCATAAGATTGTTGTTAGAATCTGATTCATTTATAAGTTCACTGAATGATGTGTCGTAGTTTTGCTCAATTTTATTGTTAGAGAATTCTGTGATATTTTGTTTAACCACAGAAATATTGTTACTTAAATCTTCGGTGTTCATGTCAACTAGTTGATTACCATTTTCATCAACATTTTCAGTTGCGGGTACACCCGTGAGTAAATTACTTAACTCAGTTTGATCAAAGTTTTTATTATCTAAATATTCCGGAATGTTGTTTTGTTGGTTCATCTTAGTTTGTTATCATAAATGATAGTTTGTTATCGTATTTTTTTCTAATACCCTCGTATTCTAATTTTAAAATAAATTTATAAAGTCGACCCCTAGATAAACATCCAAAATCAAAATTAAAATAGTGACCACTTGTATCACATGATATTTTTGTAAACTCAGAAAAGTCTATAACAATTTCTTCTGTTTCAGCGTCCAATACAGAAAAGAACATATCAAGTGAGGTAATATTACGACCCGTGTATCGTATTCTATTCGAGAATTTTTTCTTAGGGTTTGATTCTCTCACACCGACCATCAGTTTTTCAACTTCGTCTTTTGAGTATGATTCTTTTGTGTTTTCTATAAAAATTTGCAGGTCTTTATTTGTTAACTCCAACACACCACTTTCAAGTTGTTTGGTTTGTTCGGTGTTGTAAGTAATAGATTCTTCTAATGATCCCGAGTCTAATGATCCCGAGTCTAATGATCCCGAGTCTAATGATCCCGAGTCTAATGATCCCGAGTCTAATGATCCCGATGAAAGTTCTATATTTTTTGTGGCAGATGTAATAATATATGGTTCAAATGTATAGTCATATTCACCAACTTCAATATACGGTCGGTATATTGTATTTGTGTTTGTTGAGAAAAACTTTACATTACCGCATCTTTTTGATATATCATCTTTGAATTTTAAAATAATTCCGTTATTCTCAATAGCAGACATATTCCAAAAAGAAACAAGTTGGGTTATATCAATTTTTACATCTGAAGTCATTGTTTCGAACTTGAATCTAAAATCTAATGTAGATTCTTCATCCAGTTCATTGTCATAAAATTTAGCATACCAAGAACCTCCACCTGCTTCATATTCAACGGGTGTGGTTGTAGTCCATGTATCTTTATTTTTATTTTTATATAACCAAGATGCTCCAGGATATAATAACTCTGTATCAGAAAATCTACCTTTTCCTGCATCCCACTTTTCTGAAACCGGATATGCTTCAAGTTCTACTTGAGACTCTAACTCTACACTTTGTACTATCTTTAAGTTTAATATATATCTGTTTGTTGTTTTGAAGTCTGACAAAATGTCTTCGTTAGAAAATAATAAAAGAGCACGGGTTGTCATAGGACCGTTAGTTGGTGTAAAGTCAGAAGCAACTTCCAGTATCTCGTCAGCACCCGTGTTTAATACATCATAATTACTATATAATGTGCAGGATTGTGTTGGGTATATAAATTTAATCATTATACTATCCTCCCTATTATGTCTTTATTTGGGAACTTTATTTCAAATATAGAAGGGTCCATTGATGGGTATATTGTTTTTCCTGTTGTAGCTGCCTTTATATCGTATTCGTTTTCAGAATAGTTTCCATTCTCAGTTGTTAAATTTACTATTTCAACATCAACCACAGACCGAACTCCAGATACCTTTGTTAGTTTGAGTTCTATTTCTCCGATTTCAATTGGTTGCATGATTGAAATTTTATCAGTTGTGTACATATCGGTAAGTTCACTGATACAGGCAATTAAAACTTCCTTTTTATTAAAGTTTTCAAATACTGAGATTTCAAAGTTTATTCCAAAGTTTATCACAAATGCATTTGTGATATTGATTCCATCTGTCAGTATTCTGTATTTACCTAAATAAGTTTTTAAGTTTTTTAATATCAATTCATTTGGTCTTATTAAGTGGTTGTTTTTGTCATAAGACAATACATAAAGATTGATAGCAAGTGGGTTGTTAAGTTCACCATAAACAATGTTCATTCCGTTTGGTGTTGTTTTTGCTTCGTCCGTGAAAGCGTCCTTAAAAATATTGGTCTGTGAACGAGTATCAAGAATTCCGTCTTTGGATACATATGCCTTTGCTATACTCCCAAACTTAGGTGGCATAGACAATGTTCGTATTACATAGTCATCACGTGTAACTGCACGATGTTGTGATGAGAATGATGCAAGTCCGTTTTGTCTTATTTCTTCATCAGTTTCAGCAGATTTTCCTCCCGTGGCAGGAAGTGGGTTATTTACTTGTATGCTTGATTTAACCGTATCAATTGATGCTTGTTCTGATTGATCTACGTAGTCGGTTGTTTCTTGAAATTTTATGCTTTGAATAGTATTAAGTGTGTTTGCCGAAACATTTGACGAAACTCCTCCACCCACATAATATTTTACAAGAAGTGTGGTGTTAGAAGGAGAACTTCCATAACTATTTGATTTTAAAAAGTTACTTGGGTCAATACTAGTTTCCAAGCTCTTAGCAGAGTTCATGGTTTTTCCTAAGTTATCAAGATTTGGTATAATGATTTCATCATCAAATTTATCACTTCCTGCACCGAATTCTAATGTAGTGGTGTTGTCCGGATTTACTATAGTAGTAAATCTTCTGGATGACTTTATGAACTTCAATATATAGGGAACAGAATCAGCATATTTTGAATACACTGGGTTGTTTTGATAATCGTTTGATTCTTCTATCGGTATTGTATCTTGAGCAAGATACGGAACTTCATAGTACGGATTTCCAGATGAGTCCTCTACTGAAAGTATTTCAATTACATTTTGATCGGCAAGTGTAATTTCAAAAAATTCAGTTGGTTCTCCGACTCTAACTGTTTTTGATTTTAAAGTTCCGGCACTTGCTAGACATCTTTTTTTAAGAATGTAGAATGTGGGTTGACCGATTGAATCACGTTCATATACACTAACTTCACGTGGAGACTCTTTTTTGTCTTCATTAAAATTTATCTGCGAAAGTGTTCTAAATGGTGGTGAGTTTCCGTCAGAAGATGCAACTTCCATGCCCTCTTGGATATTAAGTGCATATTTTAAGTCTGGTTCCATTTTTCCATTTAAACCTACCTTTGAAGGAACAAGTTGAAAAACTTCTAACTCAGTTGTAGCAGATACAGATGTTCTTATTTTGTATCCAAGGTAATTTGCTAAACTTATTATATTCTTTCTTTCCGATGAGTATTGTAGAAATCCCTCTTTAAATTGATGGTCTATATAGTAAGACAACACATCACCTACATAACTGGCAAGTTCTATGAACATCATTCCCGTAGAGTTCTCACTAAAGTCACGATATGTAGATGAAAAATAAGATTTTGAATATTCAATCAGATTTTTTCTAAACGAATTGAAATCTTTACCCGTATAATTAATGTCTTTTTTACTTGCAGATGCTTGTTGATATGTGTCGTTGGCCATTTTATGAAACCTCTATTTCTAATTTTTCGTATGAATCAGGAATTGAACTTAACGAAAATGTAATTTGTATTGTTGCTGAATTGGGTGCTGATGATGTGTCTCTTGTTATATCAACACCAAGTATAATCACCTCTGGCATCCACTTTTCGGTTGCATCTCTCACCGCCTCCCTAAGAAGTTCATCATAATCCTCTTCTGCTGGATTAAATAACAAACTTCTTAAATCACTTCCATATGTTGGCATCATGGGTCGTTCTCCCTTTGCCGTCATTAAAAGCATTTTTAAGTTCGTATGTGCACGCTCTATGTCAGAATATGTTTGTTCAAAAAAACCTGCTTTACCACGTGAATACGGTATTTTGATACCAAGTGGGATGTCTTTATTCATTTAAGGTTTCCTCGCTTCTGATCTACAAGTTTTACTACATCAGAATAATTTCTAGTTAGTGCGTTTGATACATGATCAGGTAACGCATCTATATCGACATCATTTCCACTTGTGTCGGTAAAGTTTTGATGGTTTCCTACCCGAGTTCCTTCTACCGGAATCCCCCCCACAGTTTCGTTTAGTACTTTGTTTAGTGCCTCGTTATTACTATACCTCTTTGTGGGTGTTTTTTTAGATGGAACATTTTCAAGTATTTGTTTTGTAATCTCAACTGGATCATCTACCATACTTGGTATAGTTTCTGTCTTTATCAGTTCAGATAGCATTTTTGGCAAAGACTCGTTTAATTCAGCCCTAACTGCACCTCTTATTAGTTTTATTAATTCATTTTTTTTCATTGTATAACCTTTCTATCCAGATATAAATATTCGTTCACTCAATAATGTTGGAGCTCTTGCTCTTAAAGCTGCCAAAGAACCCTGTTGAGTTGGTGTTCCTGTTGTTACCCACGGGTCACTGTGAGTGTGTCCTGATAACCAGTCACATAAATCCTGCAACCACCACACGGTACAATCTCCTTTTAAAGATGGGTGGTTTCTGGTTGTATACACACCCAGATGAATTGTGGGTGATTCTATTGATGTGTGCATATCGGTTTTTAAAACAATTCTTTGTTTTGCGTTCATTGTAATTTCATCATCAGTTGAAACGAAGAATTTTCTTTTTGAAAAAATTCCACACTCTTGTGTTTTAGCTGATATAAGTATTCGTTCTGAATTTATTACTATTTGATTGCCGTTTAAGGTTGGAAGTTGTGCTCCAAAAATTATGCCATCGGTTTGCTCTGACAAGACCAGATTTTCTGTTTTTTCAATTTCCTTTGCAAATGTTTTATCGTATACTTTTTCAGCATCTGCTAGTGTTTTTTGCACTTCTTCGTTGTTCTTTAAGTTTTTCAAATCATTTGGATGTAGTAACCCAACTGCGTTCATGTCTGCGTCTTCAAGAACGGTACCCTTTAGTTCTTCACGTTTAATTGTTTCTCCTGTGTGGAATGAAGTTACTTCGTCTGCATCCTGTTCTGCTGGAGGTCCACCTGCTGGTTTCTTTTGTTTTGTTGTAGATTTTGTTTTTTTGTATGATTCGTCTCCGGTCTTTTCGTATGTATCTTCTTTTATATCTCCGTTGTCATCTGTGTATGTATCGTAAACCACACTCTTGTTGTCTGATTCATACGTTATACCAGACGAGCCTTTCTCTTCTATTTGGTGCGAACTGATTGCATCTTTTTTTATTTCATCTTCAAGGTCATCTTTAGTTTTTGCTTTAATCTTTTTATTGTCGGTGGGAATCGGTGATTTTGTAAGTGTATCTGTATCGGATGAACTGAATTCGATTTGCTTATCTTGTTTCTGCGATTTTATTCCAAGTTGCTCTTTTACACTTTTGGGTTTATTGGGTATGGTGGTTTGTGTGTTCTCCTGTTTTATTAATTTATCATTTGATTCAGCAACTTGGGTAGAAATTGATTTCTGTGAATATTTTAAATCTTCAACATTTATTTGTTTCTTGATTTCCTGCACATCTGTTTCATATTGAGAATCTGTGTAGTTGGGTTCATCCAAGTTGGTTGAGTTGTCACTTACATACTCAACTGAAGAATTTTCTGATTTAAACTGAATCCCGTTTACACTATTAGTTACATTAGCAGACTCAGCAATATTAGTTACATTAGCAGACTCGGCAATATTAGTTACATTAGCAGACTCAGCAATATTAGTTACATTAGCAGACTCAGCAATATTAGTTACATTAGCAGACTCAGCAATATTAGTTACATTAGCAGACTCAGCAATATTAGTTACATTAGCAGACTCAGCAATATTAGTTACATTAGCAGACTCAGCAATATTAGTTACATTTGGTTGTGCGGTTGGTGGTGTTTGTTGTTTGCCTAATTCTTCGGTAGGAACTATGTCGTATCCCTTTTCTCGGTTTAATCCAGTTCTTGTGTCAAATTCAAGATTTACTAAATCTTTATTTCCCTGTGATAGTGTTATGTCGGTTTTTCCTAAATTGCAAGCATCACACTTTAGCATATCTATATCACCTGCAATTGATTTAAATTGCTGATCAAATCCAAAATCATTTGATGCATATGTGTCGTACGTTCCATCTGATATGAGTTTATTTCCAACTGCACTCGTTAGTCCCTTGTTTGTCAGTGTGTTTGAAAATGTTTTTCTCAACGAGTCAATTGTATCTGACCCATATTCCATGTTCTCTACCCAGTCACATAAATTAAACAAACTATTTGCAATGTTTAAATCTTGTATTCCGAATCCGGAGAAATTTGGTTTCAGATTTAAAAGTTTATCAAATATTGATTTAAGTCTTGCAAGTAAATCTAAATTTATTCCTATTGATAATATCAAACCAAGTGCCTGTTCTGTGTCAGAGTTGTACCCACCCGAACCCCCTCGTTGTTTTCCCTTTAACCCGGCACACAATAATTTTAAACCAAACCCCGCAAGTTTAAATAACTTAAACATTGGTGTGTCATTGGGACCGATACCTAGCATATCTCCCCCAGGAACATCAATTCCAAGTGCAGATGCAGCCATTAAAGAATTTCCAGTTTCACTTCCCTTTAAAAAAGAGGATGAGTCATTCCGTGCCGATCCAACTGAATTTATTATCCCCTTCTCAAGTGTTGAGTTTAATCCAAAGTTACCCAAACCCACCGAGTTTATTAGGTGTTTTGATTTTTGGTCAGTAGACATATTTCGTTTCTGCTTGTTACTTCCAGGAGTCTCTATGAATTTCATTAAAGTATTAGCAGATTTTCCCCCAAAATGAGAACCCAACTTTCCCGCAGTTCCTCCATCAACCGCAGTTCCAAATGACGAGGATAGTGCACCTGTCATATTATTATTAGATGCAAAGGATGCTATTTGTGACTTGGGTAAGGCATTTGAGTTTTTTTCTTCACACGCCTTGCAATTTGAATCTTTGGTTTTCATTTTAGTTTCTAAAACTTGTGTCGATTATGTCTTTCCGTTTTCCTATGTTACTATTTGAGATTCCGTCCATACCGTTGTATGTCTTATGTACACACCCACGTCTTTTGTATGGAACGTTGTCATATTTATGAGTTAATGTAGGTACGAACTTGGATACAGTTCTTCCTGATGTGATTTGTATTGAACTACCATCTTCGTTTACATCTTCAAGTATATTATATTGAAACCACTTTTCATCTTTTTTTGTAACCTTCTGACGATTTCTAATTAAAATCATTGGGTTTCCTAAATTGTCGGCATATGATTCTCCGTATCCATTTTGCGTTCCTACATCTACTGATGGGTTATTTTCATAACACCCAAATCTAACACTACTCCCAAATCTGCTCTGAATTATCGTGTCTCCTTCATAATGTCGCAGTGGTCTTATTTTATTATTTGCTTTGAAATACTTTCCTAGATAACTCTTACCGGCAGGATCAGCATATCTGTTTGTTGCAGGCCATAGGTCTGATTTATTTCTAGCTCCGTCCAGTGATCCAGGACTTTTGGTTGCGTTTATTCCACCAGGTCCCCCATATCTATGTTCATGTGAAAAGTCTGCACAATTATTAACAAAATTTCTTGAGTTCAATCTACGTGTATAATATTGCCTTCCCATATACATTGAAACCACAACAATTTCATTTACAAGTGGGTATTCAAATATACCCGTTTCTAGTGGAGTAACCCAATCAAGTTTATCCACCGGTGTTGTTTGTTGACTATTTACCAATCTCACTCTAACTCTTCCAATCCAAGAATAATCACGGATATTGGGATCGTTATATGTATCAGGCCAAGTTGATCGTTCTACCGTTGGTACTTCTGGATTTGAAGAAGAAAATACCGGATGGGTTTCATCACGAATTACATCTATTACTATCGCAGCCTCTAGTTCATAAAAAAACGAGGAATCTGATCCTGATAACTCATTTCCTCGTACAGTTGATAATTGCTTTTTGTCAAGATTTTGTGTTTTTGATTTAAGTTGTACTTGTGTGTGTGCCATTATACGGAATCCGAGTCGTTCTTGATCTTCTTAAAGTCTTTTTCTATTGTATCATCAGTTTTGCTTATTTCTTCTACTTCTTTTTTAACACTTTGTAGTAATTGCTCTTTTTCGGTGTCGGTTAATCCACCACCACCACTTCCACCCCCATCCTCAGAAGATGATGAACCGCTTAAAAACCTTTGTAAAACAGCCGACAACTTTATAAGTTGATCATCGTTTTTAACAGATACATCAATATAGTCTTTAATCATGGGAGCAATTACAGTGGCACTTCCCGCATCCTTTACCATTGTCCGCAAATCTTTAATCAATTGATCAATTTGAGCAGACTTGCGAGTTGAGTTAAAGTAAATGTCTTTAGCAAGAGATGAAAATGTTTTTCCATCAAAAATTTCTTTATCAGTATCCATAAATATAAATATGAATATACATATTTTTTATATTATTTACTAATAATCAGTTTTTACATTACCAGTTTCTTTGTATTCTATCTGAATTCGTTTTTGCATATCCTTCATTTTATTAACAACTTTTGTAATATTCTGAGTTTTGCAGTTTGTCATTTCTCTAATATAAAGATACAATGCTTTTTTATTAAAATTCTCAATTCTGTCTGAGTTTCTAAATATCTCAAGAACCGCATATGCTATTGATAATTCGTTTTGTTTTTTAAAAACCTTTTTAATGTTTACATCCCAGTATTCTATCATTAGTCCAAAAAATTCAGATAGTTCTTTTTTACTGGTTGGGTTTGTTGGTATAGAACTTAATTCTAGATCAACATTCGTGGATTCATCGTCATCAACACTTACGTGCTTTTTAAATTTTCGATAATTTCCATTATTATACAATATTAAGAAGTTTTTAGCAATTATACTAAAATATGAAAAGGCCTTTCCGTTATCAGGTTTGTATTTGTGAATATTGCTGACGAGATTACTGACTACCTCTTGTTGAACTTCAAGATGACTGCACTGAAAATATGAGAATTTAAATGTATTTAATATATTTTCTGCAAGTTTATCAAATGGGTACGAGATACCCTCGTTGTAAATTTTATTTCGTTCAACTTCGCATTCAGTTAAATTATATTTAATAATTGCATTTTCGGCATCTTTTCCGAAATATATTTTAGATTTTTTTCTTCGTTTTTTTGGTTTGTTACCTGTTGTATCCACTTCACGATTCCTTTTTATTTGGTTTTATATCATGATCAAATTCTTGTATAGTTTCAGCCAACTCTGTGAACACCGCCCCTACTTCGTCATCAGACTCAAATATTTGCTTATCGTCTATTTGCTTAATGTCAGACTGGAGTTTGGTGAGTTTTTCGTATAATTGTACAGTCCAATTTTCGTATATTGTATTTTTTCTATATAAATTATATATTATATATACAAACACCATCGATACTAATGTAAACACACTATAACTTATCAACAAGGGACTTAGAATATTAATCATCCGTTAAAATATCGCAGATAAATATATAATTGTCAACTAAATTATATTTTTAGTCAGTTTTATTTTTAGTGTCATTTGTATCTGATTTATTTTTAGTGTCATCAGTTTCGTCTTTTAGTGGAACATTTCCAATGGTACTGCCTTCAATGTACCCAGCACGGGACTTGTATCGGGTATCTGCGTAAATAGAATCATCTTCATCTTTTTTTAACTTGTTGTATAACTCCATCGTTGTTTTTTTCCAAGGAACATAATAAGGACCTTTTAATGATGGGTCTTCGGTGTCGTACATCGGAGTTGACATAACATTATCATCTTCCTGTTTTATTCTGGGTTTATGTACTGGAGTGGGTGACGGTGTTGGAGTTGGAGTTGGAGTTGGAGTTGGAGTTGGGGTAGGTGACGGTGTTGGAGTTGGAGTTGGGGTAGGTGACGGTGTTGGAGTTGGAGTTGGAGTGGGTGACGGCGTTGGAGTTGGAGTGGGTGACGGTGTTGGAGTTGGAGTGGGTGACGGTGTTGGAGTTGGAGTGGGTGACGGTGTTGGAGTTGGAGTGGGTG
>Ga0209534_10003794_pt1 | contig 14203 bp, 13 predicted proteins | sample COG_07_FD_184751 | JGI IMG/M metagenome (GOLD analysis project Ga0209534, IMG submission 184751) | Pelagic Microbial community sample from North Sea - COGITO 998_met_07 (SPAdes) (version 2) | ecosystem: Environmental > Aquatic > Marine > Neritic zone/Coastal water | place: Helgoland, sampling...
TAATATTATAATGATTATCTGAAATATTATAAGAAAATTCATTAGTAATAATAGTCATTTCTTGAGGGTCATTGGGTGTTAATATTTTTAAAGAAGTAGAATAATCTTTGGCTCTTAATTTAGATTCGAAAAAATTTTTACTAAAATCATTATTACTTATTTTCTTTAATGGAATAGGTTTACGCATTTTTGTAGCATTAGTTATCATACACACTAACTCGCAAAAATGATTTCTAACTTCTTGTGAATTTCGCATATCTAAAAAGTTTTTCTTAAAATCTTCTTCCTTACTTATCCTTAAGAATTGATTTAATCTTATAAAAATATGATAAGGAATATATGGACTATTGGAATTAATATATTTAGCATAATATATTATAATACGTTCCCATAAATCTTCAAAATAACCTGATATAACTGCTTCTACACACCATATACACACCTCTTCTAAACTGGAATCATCTATTTTTTTGAATAATATATCTAAAACGTCTTTTTTTAAATAGTCTGAATAAGTTTTCTTATGGAATTCATTGGGTTTACGCGTATCATTAATAATAAAGTTTTTTGGAACATCCATTTACTTATTTTAATATTTTTTTTTTACATTTTATTTTTATATTTTATATTTTATATTTCATCAATTTCTCTACTATAATTTTCTATATCATATCTACATATAGGACATTTCGTATTTGTTTCTAACCATTCGTCAATACATTTATAATGAAATTTATGACCGCAAATTATTTTTCTTACTATTTGAGAATTACAAATATCATCACAACATATAGAGCAATGATAATTATACCCTTTATATACTTCTAACTCTGTGCTGTTATTAACATCTTGTAATATTGTTTTAACTTCGACATCCATCATTTCTTCGAAATCTTCTATTTCTTCTATTTCTTCGTCTTGGATGGGTTGAATACCTAAGTTATTTGCGAAATATGTCATATTTATATTATTATTATTATTTATTTGACTATGTAATTGTCTATGTAATTGTAAATTTGAAGGAAAATAATTTTGTATAAGTTGTCTATTTCTTAAAGTGTAATTATATGTTGAAATATTACTTTGAATAATAGGTATTTGCGAAGGAATATGCGGAAGTTGTCTAAAATGTCTTCGAATATATGGTCTTCTGACAGGTTGGGAAAGACTCGGAAAAGATATTATATTTTCATTTCTTATATTTGTATCATTATTTGTATATCCAATAACATTTTGAACACGTCTATAATTTAGTAAATCCATATTTGTTACTTCATTACGATGGATATTAGAAGGTTGTCTAAGTTGTCTAAATTGAGAACCATAATAATCTCTTTTATCTTGTTTACAATATTTACAATTTATTAAAAGAATATAATTTATATTTGTATTATAAATATGATTTTTATAATGGATGTCTCTTTCATAATTCATACTTAATATATAGTAATAAAATATATTAACAGTGTTTATGGTATAAATAATTACAGGGAATTAAAGTTTCTTATATATTTGTAAGATTCTTTTAAAAAATATAAGGAATTATTAAGATAATTCTTAAAACTGCCAGACATATTTTTTTTATGATTTGATTTAATATTATCTATAACTATAAACTCCTTTAATAAACTATTTTTCAAATCTCTTTTAAAACTTTCTGTATGCTTAAAATAAGTATCATCAATATCTAATTCATTAAAACTCATTTCTCCTACGGTTTCATAACTATCGTAAAAAATTTCATTTTCACCACATTCTTCTTCTTCCTCTAAATTAAAATTAAACTGTAATCCTAAATCTATATCACTATCATTTATAGTTTTGTTATTTACTTTTGTATTTTCATATAACTGATAAGAACTATTTATAAATTTATTTTCATTTGATGGCAAAGAAGGAAAATAATTCAAATTACTAATCTCCATTAAATTATTTTCCCTTTCATTAAAATCTACATCTCTTAAAAGTGTATGACCAAAAAACTCTTCCCACGAAATTCTCTCTTCCGGATTTTTTTTTAATAAAGAATATAATAAATTTTGACAATTTATACTTAATTTAAACTTACTTGGAACTTTAACTTCGTCATTTTCTATTCTTCTTATTAATTCATATATATTTTTAGATTTAAATGGAGTATTACCAACTAACATTTCATAAAAAATAATTCCAACAGACCATAAATCAGATTTATAATCATATTTTTGACTTTTCATTATTTCCGGTGCCATATATAAAGGACTACCGCATATGGTTTGTATTAATAAGTCATTATCGAAATATCTCGCGAAACCGAAATCTGTAATTTTTATATCTCCTACGTCTGTTATTAAAATATTTTGTGGTTTTAAATCCCTATGAATAATATTATTAGATAACAAATATTTTAATCCTTCTGATAATTGTTTTAGATATTTTACTGCGTATTTTTCTTTAAGGGGTCTTTTCTTTAGAAAATTAGAAAAATCACCTCGGCTATAATAATCCATTATCAAATAAACATTTTCGGTATTTTCATCTATAATAGTGTCATATAATGTTATAATATTTGGATGTTTGAGTTTCATCATAATATCGGTTTCCCTCTTAAACATCTTCTTATGTTTATTCAATGTATCTAAAGTTATTTCCTTTATCGCAACCTGTAATTTAGTTATCTTGTTATACCCTTTATAAACTGTGGAAAATGCCCCTTTCCCTATTCTTTTTTTATATATAACATAATTCTGTACTTCAAAGGTTACCGTAGAATGTTTATTCATTTTATTTTTTCCTATTATTATATATTATTATTTAAAATAGAAGAATAATTTTTAAATAATATGGAACAACATAATATTTTAATATTAAATGAAGATATACTAAATATTATTTTTATAAATTTAACACCTATAGAAGCAAGAAACTTATCTCAAACTTGTAAAAGGCTTAAAATGATATATAATTATTTATACAAATTTAATCAATATATTCCTTTAATAAATAAAACACAAAAAGACTATGAAAATATACTAAAAAATGAAATACAAAAAGGATTTAGATATATAGAAATAAACAATAAAGTATTTAAAATTATAAATATTTTAGAGTATTTTAATTCCGGATTTAATATTATATTAACAAATGGTTTTATAATAAATATTAATAATAATTATATTAAAATATATGGATATAAAAATATTGAAAAAACAATTGATATCGAAAATATTAAACTAATCGAAAATATTAAACTAATCAAAAAAAGTAAATTTAATTACAAATTAAAACAGATTTGTATTAGTAAATAGTATTTACATAATTTTTAGCAATCTCTTAAGCACTAGTAACTGGTGTAAAATGATGAGATAAATACTTGTTAAGTTCAACAAAAGTAATAGTTTTAATTGGAGTCATATTAAGAACCTTTCCAAGTTGTTTGTTTGGTTTAAATTGTCGTCTATTAGATTCATCTTGGAGTTTATCTGTCTTAACACGCCCCGAAACTTGTTTCATTGCCTCTGCTTTAGTAAGTTGAGTTCCACTAGAATGACCTAAATATTTGAGTAATTCAGGAGTAATATTCATTGGGTCGTGCATAACAGTATGTTTCTTAACCTTTCTTGGTTTACAGGCTTGTTTGAAACCTTTCACAAGATCCTTAACTTTAAGTTGTAGTTCTTTCGCGTTACTATTTATTTCGGAAATACCCGAGTAAATGCTTTTAAATTGTTCATCAATAGTAGGGGTAGTAGGGGTAGTAGAGTCAGTCATTTTATAAGTTTTATATTGGATAAATCTTTAAATAATTTTAATTCTTATATAAATTGTTTTTTACTTTTAAACCCTTTGGTGTTTTTTCGTTATTTATTTGTAAAATAATCCCCTAATAATTTATTTAATCTATCAAATGTATCAACTTGTAATAATAATTGTTCTTTCATTTTATTCATTAAAGGTATTAATTCTTTAATTTTTTTCATTTTTTTATTACTTTTCACTTTTTTTTTAAGTTCACTTTTACTATAAATATTATTTAACACTTCTTCGTTTTCAGGTATTTTTTCTTCTATTTGTTGTGTATTTGTACCTCCTTTTAATATTCTTTTATGATTTTTTTTTAATTTATTACTTTTAAATTTATTATTTTTAGATTTACGATTTTTAGATTTATTTATTTTTTTAGTTATTTTACGCATATTTTTTTTCATTTATATTTTACTTAGATTAATTTTTCAAATTAATTCACTAATTAACTTAGAGTTTTTCTTTATACTTTTATTACAAGTATCCATTTTTCCCTCTGTTTCATATAATATTTCATTATGCTCATCTATTTTTTTATTCATTTTATATGCTATATTTTTCATTAAAAATATTTTATCCATAATAATATCGTCGGAGTCTTTTTCATATGAATTTATAGTATTATCATCCTGATTTATAGTATTATCATCCGGATTTATAGTATTATCATCCGGATTTATAGTATTATCATCCGGATTTATAGGATTATCAACCGTATTTATAGTATTATCATCCGTACAACATCCTACACTAGATATTTCTATTTCTGTATTTTTTAAAGGGTTTATAAGACGATAAAATAAATTATTAAGTCTTTTTAGTATTTTTTGAGATATAGAATTATTATGTTCTATATGTTCTAATCCTTTATAAATTTTATTTATTTTCCCCCCTTGATTATCTAATAGTTCATAATTTATTTTCATTTGAGAAAGGTTTTTATCAACTTCTTCTTCTAATTTAGACATATATTCTATTTAGAGAATATAATTCGGCTTCTTACGTCCCACATAATTTTCTGTATTAAACTCAACTTATCCTCTATTTCTATTATCTTGATATTAATATTATCTATTAAAAACTGATATTCTTCTGCTTTATATGCACAGTACATTCTATTTAATTCTACTACATCTTTTTTTTTTGTTTCTAAATCTTTAACTAACTCTTTCCAATAAGTTTCTATACCTGTTATTGATTCTTTAAAACAATTGGCATCATATATAGGATTCTCAGTATTATTACATATAATACTATTAGAAGTAATAGTAGTTCCAATACCTGTAAATGAAGTTAAATTTAAATTACTCATTTAATTTTAAAAATATTTTATTTTAAAGAATTATTTCATTTTAAAGAATTATTTCATTTTAAAGAATTATTTCATTTGATATTTTTATTTGTTTGTAAATTATATAAATGATACTCAAATTTAATTTTATATTATTGAATACTTTAATACTTGTTGTATTGAGTTTTATTATTTACAATATTTCCAAAGATAAAAAAGCACCCAAAATAATTAATAATATCAGGAGAGAACAATATAGCATACTTAAAGCAGTTTGTATTGCTTTTTTAATAGTAATACCATTAATATTCATTCAAATATTTTTTAAGAAGGATATTAATATTACCGGTATAACAGGAGCAATTAAAATATAAATATTTAAAGATTTTTTACATATTTAAACGTTTTTTATATAATTATATTTAAAATAAAATGGACTTCCTTATATCTATCTCTAAACTATTTTTAATAGCAGGTGTTTATTCTCTATTATATAAACCTATTACTTATTTATTACTACAAAATGATAAATTTAATTCATGTTCACAAAATAGAAAAAATTATATAGTCAAAAACTTAATAAAAACAGTTTCTATGTTTATGATATTTTTAAACTTTATTTATATAATTTATCCCGCGAATTTCAATTCATTTTTAACAAATAAAATAATAAGAAATTATGGTGCATTATATGTTGGGAACGATTTAGGTGGTTTAATAATGGTAAAAAAACTTCCTAAAAGCACTAAAATACACCATATAATTACTTTATTTTTATATGGGATAGTTGCTTATTTCGATGTAGAAAAAAATGATATAGTAAGAATGATTACTATTTATACAGTTTTTTCATTTATTCCTTTTAGTGTTAATGGATTTCTTGCTATGCGATTTTTTATTAATAAAGATACTAAAGATAAAAAACAACTTTTATTAAATAAAATTATAGATATAAATAGAATATGTGCGAAATATACTTATATGATTACATGTATTTGTAATTGGATAATACACCTACTTTATTTTGCGAATAAATTTATCATATGGGATTTCAATATATTACATATCTTATATATGTTATTTTTGATACCTATTATTAATGATGATTTAGTATTACTTAGTTGGTTGAATAAAAAAATATGTTAAAATAAAAATATGTTTATATAATAAAATGAAAAAAACAATTATAAAAACAAAAACAAAAATAAATAAAAATACAAAAACTAAAAAAAAATTGATAAGCCATAAAACTAAAAAACATTTAATATCGAACATAAGCAAAGCAAGTATGAACAAAGCAAACATAAGCAAAGTAGTAAAAACAACACAAAGGGATTTTCGAACAATCTTAGCAGGTTATGTTCGTTCAGAAAACTACAATAGTATTCCAGAATGGTTAGAGATATATAAAAGTGAGTTTCCCGGTCCATTAGATAAGGATACACTCAATTCTTTAGTATCACATATTCAAAACATTGAATTTCGAAACAAGAAGGAAATGGAACTTTATTTATCAATAGTTCTTAAAGATAATACACCAGAAGACTACAATGAAACAACATATACTTCTTTTATTAAGGTATATAGTGATATTAGATATATTTATGTAGATAAAGTTAAAGAATATTTAGGTTTTATGATGTTAAATGATATTAAAATTAAGAGGCGAACATTAGCTCCCATTTTGGAGATGTGTCAAACTGTTTCAGACCTAACATTCTGTCTTAGTATTTACAATATTTCTAAAATAAGGAACTTAGAACTTTTGGATGAAGATTATATGAATATTCTAAAGGTAATTTACGAAAAGAAAGATATATTTAATACTATTACCATTATGGACGATATGACAAGAGTTCATTATATAATCAATCAGCAATGTAAATTAGTTCTTGATACAGTTTTCCCAAAGAATACAGACATATATGTTAATTCTGAAGGAAATGTAGATTCAGATATAGATATTCCTATTAAAAAAATTCCAGAATTTTCTTTCACAACTAAAGACATAACTGTTTTTAGCGATAAGATAGAAACACACGTTGGAAATATTCACCCAAAAAAGAAAAAGGTTCTACTCTTGTACAAAAAATTCTTAAACAAGAACATCAAAAACTACGATACAGTTATTGACGGAGCAAATGTAGGTTTCTTCAAACAAGGAGCTAATTCTGGGAAGGTTCTTAATTTCCGGCAAATATCTCTCTTTGTCGATAAGGCGATAAGTTTAGGAAGAAAAGTGTTTCTTATTCTTCACGAAAGACATATTAGAAACATAAGTAAGTCAGACTCTGAAATTCTGTCTTATATTAAATCAAAGGTGATACATTTCTTTAGTCCTCAGGGAATGGATGACGATATGTATTGGTTATATGCGTCTATATATAATCCAAAAGCAAAAATTATTACCAACGACGAAATGAGAAATCATATAGTTAATATTTCGGTAGGTGATATGTTTACAGAATGGAAAAAATATAGAGTTATTAAATATAATATTATAAAAGACGAAGTAATGTTACATATGCCTTGTAAATATATGATTAGACCAGTTATGAAGGGTGGTGATATGATACTTCCATTCGCAGACGAAGAGAGTAGAATTACGTGGAAATATTATTCATATTAAAAAATAAAATATTTTATATATATAATGGCATCAAAAGTAGGAATAGCAGAAGAGGACTTTTATTATATTAGCGATAATTACGAAATTACTGATAATAGGCAAAATCCGTATTATATAAGACCATATGGGGTAGAGGATGTTGGAATAAGCGAGACGTTAAAAACTAATTTATCTTTTAAAGAACTAATTTGTTTTTCAACACACAATTCTTTAATTGTCGGGCGCCAGGTTTATGGACAAGTGTCTTTAGAACCATTGGAAATATATTTACCTTTTTTACAATACTTTCCAATTTGTTTTGAGATAGATATAGATCCTTCTTCCGATAAAGATCACATTCTTATAGGACATGTGAGTAAAAAAAAACTTCCATTTAGCGATTTTTTAAACTATTTATCTGAACTATATAAAATAATTGTTGGATCCGGAAAATTATTATATCCAGGAAAATTATTATATCCACTTATTTTATCTTTTGATATTTCTAAAATAAAAGAAAATATTTCAAAGTGCACAGAAATACTAGATGAAGTAAAAAAAATGTTAAATGAAGATGTCCGCTTAAAAACTTACATATTACAAACTGTAAATCTTGATAGTAAACTAACTTCTTTAATGAATAAAATTTTACTTAGATGGGGACATGATACAATACTAGCGACTATTACTTCTGAAATGGGTAGTAGTATATGTTTACCTCAACATAATGGGGGGGTGGTTACAGACTGTGTAGTTAAATCATTTTCAAGCGCCACATGTAATGTAAGTAAAGAAGATATGATCAAAGATATATCAAAACAATTAACCATTACAGACCGGAAAGACAAATTTATGAGAGCATATCCAAATGCTTGTTGTATTAGTGTATTAGGATCTGTGACGGCGGGAGTTACTGGATCAAAAAATAACACTCAGGACTATAAAACATTAAATAGTACATTGTCAGATATAGTTTTCTATAATCATGGTATTAATTGTATGGCTTTTAATATACACGATATAGTTCCAGAAAAATTAGGTATATTATTAATAAAATTTTATAAATTATATCAACAAAAAGAATGTTCAGAATATTTTTATAGACTAATGAACAATACTAAACTTTCATTTGATAAAGAATCATTAAAGGAATACGAAACAGTATTACATAGTGATCTCTCTTCCTTTGAATTTTCCGACTTCGAAGAAGACACTTTAATGGAGGGAGGAACAAGAAAAAATTATGCAAAAAAAAAAAAATCTAAAAAGAAAAAAAACAAATATAAAAAAAGTAAAAAAAATTCAAAGAGAAAATACAAATATAAAAAAAATAAAAAAAAAGTTAAAAAAAAATAAATTATTTTTAATAATATTCTTATTAAAAAATATTGTTAATAAATAATGAGTTGCTTTAATTTAATCAAAAATTGTTTTAAAAATTTTTTTACTTGTAAAAAAGAAAATAAAGAAACAACAAATCAACAATTACTTAATGAGGTTTATTATAATGAAATGTATGATAATGATATAGATAATAATGAAGAATATATTTTATATAAGGAAGATAAGAATTTAGATATAATAAATAATGAAAATTCAGATTTAGATATATGTACTGAAAATTTATATGATAATATGTAATTATTTTTTTAAAAAATTGATTTTTATAATAAAATATTATAAAAATAAATGTCTATAGAATGTGCTAAATGTAAAAAAACAAACTCTATAGAATCTAATTTCTGTTGTAGATGCGGAGTTTCACTGAATCAAAAAGTTAAATGTCCTATTTGTTTAGAATTAAAAAAAACAACTGTTTTAATGTGCGGTCATACAGGTTGCGAGGAATGTTTAGAGAGAGCGTATTCTATTAAAAAGGAATGTTTTATTTGTAGAAAACCTCTAAATAAATGTGAAAAATGTAATTCATTTAGAGTTTTAGATACCCTAGAAAAAAAAGAATGTATGGATTGTAAACATATTACTAAGATTTTAAAAACAGAAGAAAAAAAGAAAATCGCATGTATTGATTGTAAATCGACACGAATTCTTTATAATAGTGGGGCAGATAATTGGTCTTGTTTAGACTGTTTTAGTAATTTCAGTATTAAAAATAATATTGCTTCTATGGATAATATTTCTGTTACTACTAAAATATGTTCATTATGTTGTTCAAATGATATAGAATATAAGGAATTTGAATATAAATGCCTAAATTGCGGACAAGAAAATACTAAACTTAAACATATTACATTAGAAGAATATTCACGTTTAAAAATAAAAACTAGAGAAGAAGTTAATAAAAAAATAGAAAAACTATATAGTTGTACGGAATGTAAATCTAATAATATTTGTAAGTTAGTAAATTTAAATGATCCATTAGAAGAAATATACTTCTGTAAAGGATGTAATAAATCAAATATTAGAATAATTGAAAATGTATAAAATATTGTTTACATTAAATATTTTTTAGTTAAAAATATTGTTTACTTCAGTATACTAAATATTTTTTAGTTAAAATATTGTTTACTTCAGTATATTAAATATTTTTTTAGTTAAAAATATTGTTTACTTCAGTATACTAAATATTTTTTAGTTAAAAATATTGTTTACTTCAGTATACTAAATATTTTTTAGTTAAAAATATTGTTTACATTAAATATTTTTTAGTTAAAAATATTGTTTACTTCAGTATACTAAATATTTTTTAGTTAAAAATATTGTACATCATAGTCCTATAGTTTTTAACTGCGTTATCAATAGTATCTGAATATGTTTCTGGTTCTGGTTCAAATTCTTTTGGCATTACTATTAATTCTAAATCATTAAAATCCATTTTACTAAATATTGACTCTTCGTTTTTAAAATAAATATTGTGTTTTTTTAATGCGAATATATAAAATCTCTCCATAATTGCGAGTAATTCATTAACTCTATTACCATTTTTATCATACTTAATCATATCTTCTATATTACCTAGTATTAAATCTTTTATTTTATTTATATAATATACAATTACATATATATCCCGTAAATATTTTATCTTATTTGTTTTATCTTCTGATAAACATCTACTTGTCGAAGGTCCATTGCTTTCAGTTGGACAATCATAAGTTTCTTTATCAATTAAGCAAGTTGAACTTGATTCCGGACTTGAACCTGGACTTGATTCAGGACTTGGACCTGGGCTTGATTCAGGACCCAAACAAGGTTCATAAGTATCGGTTGATTTTAAATTATCTTTTTTTACTTCGTGTATTAAATCCATTTCTTCTTCTTTTAATTTTTGTATTTCTTTAATTAAATAACTTATAACTTCTCTATTTTTGTTATAGTCTATTTTTTCTGTGGGACAAGGAACGGGAGCAGGACAAAGAGCGGGCGTTGGATTATAATTTTTATCTTCTATATTTACGTATTTTGTATAATCAAACTTTTTAGTAGGTGCACCAAAACCTAAAATACCACTGTTTTTTATTGTTGATTTAATATCTCCTATACCATATTTCAATAATTCATCGTTTAATATGTTAAAAATATCAATATCGTTATCAAATATATATGATTCATTTACTAAATTCAATATCTTACAATAATTCAATATAACAATAATATTAATTTTATGTAATAGACTTGTTGACATATTATCTTTTGTTTTGGAAACATAATCCCTAAAAAATGGACATAAATTATTAATTTTTTCCACAATAGGACTCTTATATATTAAACAAGTTTCATTTTGATAAATACCTAAATCACCATAAGATTGATAATTCTCATAATAATACATATTTTTTTCCATAAAATCATTAAATATTTTAGCAATATTTTTATCATTTTTTTCTTGTAAATACTTTTTTTTGGTATCGTCATATCTTTCTAAATTAAGTTTATTATCTAAAGTAGAATTATATGTCATTATAACAGGAACTCTCTTTGTTATATCTATTTCCAGAAATTGCGGATTTAAACTTCTTAATTCTTGTAATATATCAAATGTTGGGTCTATTTTCTTTAATTCTTCTTGTATATGATATGGAAAATTACTAGTTTCGTCTAAATTATAATAAATATGTTTTAGCCTCAAAATTTCCTTTCTATCTACATAATTATTTAAAATATCTAAATTACCTCTATACATTAATAAATTATCAGTAATATTATTAAGTATTTTTTCTATTCCATATTTATTTAATAATGAACTAATATTTTCTACTAAGTTAGGATTAATATATTTTTCTTTTACTATCCCAGATAATGAATCCCCAAATTCTTTTTCGTGGAAATATGGAATAATTTCAACTTTGAATTTTTTTACAAAATCCGCAGTCGCATTTGGGAAATCTAAAGTTATTTTATCACTCAAATCACCTAAACTAAATAAAGTATTGGTAAACATTACTTCTGTATCTAAATCACTAGGGATAGGTGAAATACTATTTGATTCTGTTAAATTACAATTATATATTTCTTTATTATCATTTACATTATTATTTACAAGTTCTACATTAATATTATGATGATAAACACTTTCCATATCAATATTCTTATTTCTATTATACCAAGTAGGGAAAACCCCAACATCAATTGACTTAAATTCTAATGTATCTTGATATTTAGGGGAAAATACCCATTCGGAGTTTTCTACAAATAAAGATTCTGGATATTTTTGTTCCCCTACCCAACTATATATAAAACCACCTTCTTTTTTCCATAATTGGAATTTCTCTTTTATTTTATTATAAATTATCTCTAAGTTATTTACTTCATTATAAAATCTATTTTCGTCAAAATCAACTTTAATAAATGTAACATTCGGCATAATTAATTTAATATTCTGCCTAATTAATTTAGGTGGTAAATTTTTGAATACTATTTGAGAAGTTTCTGTTAAGGTATATTTGGTAATTTTTTTACAATTATTATTAATTGATTTTGGATAATATTTATTTGAATTCTGTGTTTTAAATTTCATCTCTGACTCATTGAATTCTATATTTTTTACCTTATTTGTTCTAGAATTCTTAAATAATTCATATTGTATTATATTATCCATTTTCTCTAAATTATCAATATCAATTCCCCACTCTAAATAAGAAGGTTTTAATTTATCCTCTTCATATATTCGAATAGCTAATCTTAAATTATCTCTAGACTTTCTTCCATATGATTCGTTAAGTTCTGTATTTCCTTCCAAATGACCAATATATCTTAGTGTTGGAACTGATTGGATAGTATATTCTGCGTCTAAGTTACAACCTAATGTATCTAATTGAATAGTTGAAACACGATTTGCTTTTATATTATCTATATTTACTTCTTCTATAATATTATTTATTTCAATAGGTGATACAGTTCCGTTATATAAAACAGAATTACTATTTAGTGTTATACTAAAACTAATCTCATTTTCATTGGATATTAATAATTTATTATTGAAAGTATTTAATATAGAAGGACAAGGTCCAGGACTTGGACCAGGACTTGGACCGGGACATAAATTTGTTTCTTCTATTATTTCATCATTAACTAATATTTTTTCATTTTCAATATTCTCATAATTAAAATTAACTCTATAATCAATATTAATTATATTATTATTAACAGAATTTTCTTTATCTAACTTAAATTTACCTTCTAATGTAATATTAGACTCTCCTTCTTTCAATTTAATACCATTATTTACCATTTGTAATTTATTTCTACAATTATTTACTTTTTGTAATTTATTTCCACAATCATAAAATATGTCTTCCCAATTCAATCTATATGTTGGGATTTTTGATTCTTTTATTACTAAGAAATCACTTTCTTCGTTTATACTATTTACTAATTTAATATAAATATAAATACTATTAGTTTTATATGGGATTCTATATTCAAATTTATCACTAATTACTAACCTTTCATTATTTATATATAATGTAATAGGATTGGTGACATTAAAATATAAAATCCAATAAGTTTTTTTCTCTAAATTAATACTTAAATTATCTGCTAACTTATAATATTTCATTTTATAACTAAAAGCAACTAACTTTTTATTATCTTTTAAATCATTATTCATAAAAAACTTAGACAATTTTTCATTTTTTTCTTCATTGTCTTCTAATTTATATTTTATAAATAATTCTTCTTTATCTTTCTCTTCTAAATTTTCAAATTTATTTTCCCCTAATTTTATGATTAATTTATCATAAAATAACTCTAAGTTATTTTCTACTAAGTTTTCATAATCTTTATCTAATTCTATTGCTGTTTCTTTATTATAATTGTAAATATCTATTTTATATTTAACTGACCTTTCTTCGTAGTTAAATATTTCATTTATATCTGCAGAATGAGATGTTCCCGCAGAATGAGATGTTCCCGCAGAATGAGATGTTCCCGCAGAATGAGATGGTCCCGCAGAATGAGTTGTTCCCGCAGAATGAGATGGTCCCGCAGAATGAGATGTTCCCGCAGAATGAGATGGTCCCGCAGAATGAGATGGTTCTGCAGAATGAGATGTTCCCGCAGAA
>Ga0209534_10003800_pt1 | contig 14188 bp, 6 predicted proteins | sample COG_07_FD_184751 | JGI IMG/M metagenome (GOLD analysis project Ga0209534, IMG submission 184751) | Pelagic Microbial community sample from North Sea - COGITO 998_met_07 (SPAdes) (version 2) | ecosystem: Environmental > Aquatic > Marine > Neritic zone/Coastal water | place: Helgoland, sampling...
AACCTGCTAACCCACAAATGAAAGTTAGTCCATGGTTACAATCCACTATTGACCCAGATGTTAATAGAAAGGCTTTAGAAATAGGTGCTTAAATGGAATTAGGTGCTTAAATAGAATTAGGGTCTTATATGCGAAATACTTTAATCAAATAACTTTTACTTTTTTAACTAATAAATTTTATTATATTATTTATGTAATATTATAATATGAATTATACATTTTCTTTAAAAATCATAGCAGTTGCCATTGCTTTATATTTACTTTATTATTTCATTTACAAATTTGATATAGATATTTTTATGAGAGATATTTTGAAAAACTATAAAGTTAAAGAACATTTCTCTTTAGTATTCAAACCTAACAAATTATATAGAATGAATGATAAAATTTTTCTATTGGATACTAACAATATTAAGGTAAAAGGTAAAAATCCATTAATATTCAATTCATTTAACGAATATAAGGATTATATAATTTCTTTAGAAGGAGATATACATTTAAATAATATAGGAAATATCAAAGATATTAAAAATAAAGAAGAAATTAAAGGATATTATTACAGTAATGAAGCAAAAAATAAATATAATTCCCCAGACTTTAGGAATTTTGATTATGTAAATAAATGTAAAGAAAAAGTTACCTTCTGTAATAGTCACAATATACCATTTCAAGAAGATATATTAGATAAAGATAAAAGTGAAACCTGTAAAGAAGAAATATGTAATGTAAATCTATTTGACGATAAACAATGTGTTAAAATAAAAAAATATAACGATAAAGAATTATTTATTAAGGCAATGTGTGAAGAAAATACACCTAAACCTACAGAAATAGAAAAAGAATGTAAGTCTTTTAAAAAATATACCAGATTAGGTAATCGAAGATTATATGACGAATTTTGTATTAAAGATAAGAATTTTTCAATGGAAAAATGTTTATTAGGAGAATATTTTAAAGATAATCTATTGGAATTTGAATTATAAAATGTAAAAAAATATAAAAATCTGACATATAAAAAAATTATAATTTCTAAACCTATTATAATAGGATTAATGAATAATTTAGTTAAAAATGAAATTAAGCATAAAAATGAAATAAATTATTTAGTAATTATTCTATGTGTTGTAATATTAACAATAACATTTTTATTTAAGAAAAATTTAGAAAGATTACAAGTTTATGGTATAGTAATAGTTTTATTTATTATTGTAATATCTACTGATACCTTATTTAATAATAAACCAGAAACTTTTATAAATCCAGATAGGACGAGACAATGTCATAATAGAAATAAGGAACACTTAGATTATAAAGATAAAATATATAATAGACTCCAAGATTTAAAAGATATAGAGGAAAACGATAGACAAGAAATGGAATATGAAGAAGAAATAAATAAAGTAATAGAGATGGGACACCATAATTTAGATTATTTAGCGAATGGTGAAACTTTTTAATTTTTTTAATTTAATATTTAATATGATTTTTACCAATAAAAATTATATTACTAATATATAATATTATAAATGAAAATTACTAGAAATAAAATAATTATAATAGTCTGTATATTATTAGTAGTTTTATTAATATATTTAAATAGGAAAAACTTACAGGAATTATTCTTTGACAATTTCCTCCTTTCGGATAGTCCGGCGAATACTAAACATGGTTATACTATTGACGGAAACAAATTTTTACCAATAGTATCTGAAAATACAAGTAAGTATACATTTACAAAAGAAGTTAATGGACTTAAAACAATAAGTAATGATTTAGTTGCTTTTCAACATAGAATAGATTATGATAATTTATTCACAGAATCTACACTAGTAGACAAAACTGAATCTTATAAGTATACTTTTATTCACAAAACAGAAGTAGGATATATGAATTGTAAATTTGCGAATGATACAGCCAATAATTCCGACCATTATACAGAATTTAAAAAATATCTTGAAACCGGTTCACTTGATGCACTTGCATATATAAACGATATAAGTTTAAGATATGATATAAATAGTAGTAACCAAAACAGTAATTCCTTTAAAAAATCTAGTAATTCCTTTAAAAAATCTACGGAATCTGAGAATGGTACTATTGTTAATTATATACCAAAAACATTACAAGACGGTTATATAAAATGTTCTATTATTCAATTAAAAGAAGGCGCTTTAAACAAGCATTTACATACTTTTCCTCAAAATGAGAATTATAAATATAAAATATATAGTGATGATATATATATAGGACCTATAACAACTACCCCAACTCTTAAAGGTCTAAAAGCAAAATTGGGAGATCCTACTTATTATAAATTAGAAGCAAACGATACAAACTTTAGTGACACATTATTAAAAGAAATTACAGAAGGAGAAAAAACATTTGTGACCTATTATAAAATAGACCAAAATAAATTATTAAAAATTGCGAATAATACGGTCGCAAATATATTTGATATAAATATTTTTGATAATGGGGATATTTGTAAAGAAATTATAGAAAATGCTAAAAGCGACTTAGGTTTTAGTGCAGGTCAAATTTTAATAAATTTAGAATTTTTTATTAATTTCGAGGGTAAAGGAACAGGTGATTATATTCAATATGAAACTGGACTATTTACTAATGGGGATAAAAGTTATTTAAAAATAGATAATAACATAAATTCTTCAGGCGGTAGAAGATTATTATATGATTTTGAAAAATCTTCTAAATGGTCGGGTCCTTCGTTTACAATAGATAATCCCCAAAATAATAAAAATAATAATTTAATTAATATTTACAGTGTTTATAATATAAATAGTAGCGGTGATATTACTATTTTAAATGAAAATGATGAAGAAATACAAGGACAACCAAATATAACATTCCAAATTAATATAAACCAGGATTCGACGGATTTGGAAGCAGAATTTACAACCATAAATGAAAGTTTAAATGATATATCACCCATTGAAAAAGTAATTGGACCAATAACTTCATTTTTGGGCAAGTATTTAGATGACATAACTGACATAGCTAACATAGAGGCTAACCTAGATTTGCGACCATTTGAAAATATTGAAAATATAAATATAATGTTAGGTACTGGTAATAATGACGATCCACTCGAAGAAAATATTTTTAATATTAATATGTCTATAGTATCTGAACAATTAGGAGCAAACGGTGGTTATTTTTTAGAAGGTTTAAAATATTATTTAAATTGGGAAATTCAAAACGCCAATATTGAAGATAAATTAAATATGGAATATGTTAAAACCGTCGCTTCTACTTATACCGACATTTCTAATATACAAACTGAAATTGATAAAGTATTAAATATAAAATATTTAGATTCAATAACAACGACTGTCCAAACTACTATTACCGAAAAAGAATTAATAATACCTTTGGTTTTCCCTGGTTTTGAAGTATGGGATAATTTTTTTAGAGAGGATACTTCTAATGACGCAAAAGACATTGTTGGTAAAGAATTAGAAGATATTTCTTATATTATTTTCCCATTAAAAAAAAAAACTGAAATAGATCAACAAGCATATATTAATTTAGATAATAGTAATAAATATATATCTAATTTATTTGACATTGACACTCCATTCAATCCAACTACTTTTTTCTTGGGTATAAAAAGTGACACTGATAGTGATGTATTACACGATATTATACTTCCAGAAAATTTAAATTATTATAATTCAGACCCTACAAAAACTAGTTATAAACAATTTATGACTGGAGAGATACATAAATTATTTACATTAGAAGCAAAAAAATTATTCGAGGTATATGGTAAAATTGTTCAACTAGCGTTAAGAGACCATTTTAGATTAATGAAAATAAATTTATATAAATTACACGAATTATGTAAACCCAATACTATCTTACTTGCGAAATATTTTACAGACAATGACAAAACAGATGAAGTCGTGAAAAACGAAATATTAAACAATTTATATACGGCGCAGGGAAATATATTAAACAAAATAGAAAAAATTTTAGAAAAAGTTTATACTAATATTCCAAATTCTAATGATAGGTTAGCAAAATTAAGAAAACTATTTGGTAATAATAGAATAATACTACGTGAATCTATATTTAAAAAAGACTTAAAAATTTATAAATTTGTTTCGGTACAAACAACATATTATAAATCATGGAGTAAGGCATTACTATATAAAACGGCATTAACAAATATTATGATTTATAGTATTAAAGAAAATAATAAAGTATATATACCTTATTATAAAGATAAATTAAAAAATGATAAAAAGATTGCAACTCAAGCACGTATTTTAGACAATTTAATCGTCAAAATAAACCAGTTGAAAGGTAGTAAGGAAAATTTGTCTACTTTAATACCTAGTATTAAGTATTTCCATTTCCTTCCAAAAACACCATATCAATTAGTTATTCCAGAACAGGGCGATTTAATAGATATCGGGGAACCCGAAAATGATATAAGTATTACATATGGTTGTAAAATAACTTTTATATATACTAATGGGAATACAACTAAAAATTATTATTTACTTATAAATAATTTAACCGGTCCCAAGACTATCACTCTTAATAATTCTGTCACCAAATCTTCAGAACAATATACAACCGAATTTAATGCAATAAAAATTAAGGCAAATGAAAAGGATGAATTAGGATCTGGTGGTTTACTAGTAAGATTAGAAGATATACAGTTTGATTTAGTTAAAATAATTAATTCTTCTACCAACGCCGAAATAGAAGGAGTGCGAATAAAAAACAATGACGCTGAAGAAAAAATATCAATAGGGGATTTATATGTTGACTTTTCTATCTATAATAAAACAGATAAATATTGTTTATTCAAAAGAATAAAAGATTATCAAGAAGAAATAGTCGAAACAAACGACACAAAATGCGCTAAAAATTTAAAACAATGTCAAATTTTTATTTCACCCGACGGAAACTTACATAATCATGAACATTTAGCGCCAGGAGAGTGTAAGGACTGTTCCGAAGAAAAATGTACTATCGAAAATTTCGATGTAGGGTTAAAAACAAACTTCGAGGAATCAAACGAACCAAACGAACCAAACGATCCAAGAGAATCAAAAAAATCAGGTGCTGGTTGTAATAATGAATATGCCGATAACTATAATTCGTCTCATTCAAATTCTAGGGGTTGTGAACCAAAAGAAGATTTAGAGAATATAATAGAATTTATAGGAAAATTAAACACTGGAGAGTTTACTTATGATAAAGATAAATTTAATGAGATTTATAAAAATATTGTAACATTATTTACAGAGTATAATACACAATTTAATATCAATTATCCTTCGCCAAATCCTGCTTCTATTGAAGACATATTTTCAAGTAAAGAAAACTTGGTAAAACAACTGAATCATTTTAAAAGATTAAAACTTTTAATTGAAATAAAAAAGAAGGAAACTGAACTTATACAAAAACAACAAAATGAAAATTCTACAGATATAGAATTATATGATATGGAAAAAATAGAAATAACTATCGAAAAATTACAAAAGGAATTAAATGATTTAGAGATTGTTGGTATGGGTTTAAGAGTTGGAAAAAAAACTGTCGAGGAAGCTATTGCTGCTGTAAAAGATGCACAAGCAGAACAAGCCGCCGCAGCGGCAGCCGCACAAGTAGCACAAGCCGCCGCAGCGGCAGCAGCGGCGACAGCGAGAAACAATATTAAAGATGAATTGAAGCTACAAATTACTGACTTTAAAACAGCATTAGAAAGTAAAATTGGTGAAAAGAATCAAAAAATACAAAGTATGCTTGCCCAATTAAATACTATTATCGATAATCAAGAAGATTTAAATACCAAAATAGGTAATATTAATACCTTCGTTACTAATTTACAAAGTGTACTTGAAAATTTGAAAGACTCTATAATTGAAGGTCTTGAACCTAAAATAAAAGTAGCATTAGAAGAAGCGATAAAAAAAAGTAAGAAACATATAAAAGAAGCACAAGCAGAAGCGGCAAAAGCAGAAGCGGCAAAAGCACAAGCAGCAAAAGAACAAGCAGAAGCAGAAGCAGCAAAAGAACAAGCAGAAGCAGAAGCAGCACAAGCACAAGCAGCAGCAGAAAAATTAGCAACAGAAAGAAAGGCACAAGCACAAGCGGGCAGACCAGCTATAACTCCGGTTGACGAAGAACTATTAACAGAAGAATTTAAAACTGAAATAAGAAGATTATTAAATATAGGAAATGATAAAGAAATTAAAGAGGAAGAAGATAATACTGGTAATAAAATTCAATTCACAATTCAAGATATAACATTTGAAGGAGTATCTGATTTAAATAAGAAAAAACTCAAAGAAATGATTAAAAATAGAATAGTTTCTACTAGAAATATTCATCCAGATAATATTTTTATAGAATTATCCCCGGGGTCAATTAAAGTTTTTATTACTATTGTTGACGATAATAATATGCAAAGTTCCATGATGAAAACATTAAGAGATATTTTAGAAATGTATAAAGGTATTTCTGACCAAGCAGTTCTCAATTCCGAATATGACGCGGAAAAAGTTATGAGAGATATTTCCTTATTTGAACATATGTCAAAGATTTACGAAAGAAAACAAGGAGCTGATAATGACAATGTTAAATATATGAGAGACTTACTTACTATTTCAAATCAAAGAATGACTGAAATATTAGAGAAAATGGCTAATAATAAAGGTGGAAATACAGGAGGAAATATGGGTGGTGGGAATTCCCACACTCACAATTTTAGTGGAGGAGCAGGAGGAGCAAGAGGAGCAGGAGGAGCAGGAGGAGAAGATTATTCCAGTAGACCAAATCTCCCAAATATCTCCCAGTTTAAACCTACTGGAACAAGTAATATTTTCTCTCCGGTTATAGACATTAAAACTTCTTCACCAAGAAATAATGAGAGATTCGCAGACGCCTTTAAAAAAGGTTTCGAACAAGCAAGTGGGACTAAAGGAGGTGAAGATAAAAGTACTCATTCATATGATATAAAAACCAAGACAGGAGATATAATTTCCACTGGAGATGTATCAGAAACAGGAGATATTACACAAACAGCAATAGGTATAGGTACTCAAACCGCGAATAACGCAGCTAGAAACAAAAAAGATAGAGAAAATGCGAAGAATGGTGGATATATTAGAAATCCACCAGATAAAGATAAATTAGGTATGCCAGGATATAGTTATTTGGCACCGGAACATTGGGATGTTCCTCAAAGAAGAAACCAAGTATGTATTCCAGAAGTCGAATTAACAAGAGGCAATTCTGCTTTAGAACCCGCGGGATATTTAGGGAGTGGAAACTCTAATGTAATGGAATTTCACGGTGTAGGGTCTATATTACCTAAATTCTCTTATAAAGAAGAAGCAGATTATGTAAAAGATAATACAAATAGAACCTAAATTATTTTCATATTTTTTTTTTTAATAACAATAAATAAAAAATTATTTCATTTTTTATTTATTATATTTATATATAGTAATAATGTATTTATATATAGAACAGATTATGTTCATAGTATTAGTATTAGTAGTTTTATTACTTATTTTTATTAATTTTAAAAATAAAAGGGAGTTAAGAGAAGGATTTTTTAATCAAAATATTAATTATCAAATTGTATTTTCTACACTAGATGAAGAAAATAGAATTTTAGATAAAATTGGAATAATTGGAAGAAATTATAATAATGAAAATGAAGAAATAATGTTAAAATTATTTGATTGTAAAGAAAAAGAAGAAATTATTAATTTTAAAGGTATAATGGATGTTGTTAATTATAATAATAAGGATAATGGAATAAAATATAATTCTGATAATGGAATAAAATATAATTCTGATAATGGAAAAGAGTCTATTATAATAAGTTATCCAACAAATTATGCAAATTCTACAAATTCTACAAATTATCAAGATACTTTTGGAATAGAAATAAAATATTTATCTAAAAAATATGAATTAAAAGAAAAATATCCTCAAGATTTTAAATATGAAGAGTGGGAAGCAGAAGATATTAAAAGTGACGGTAGTAATATTAATATTAATAAAGAAAAAATAATAACATTATTTAATAAATTTTATAATAAAAATGAAACACCATATAAATGTATAGTTGTAGAAGAAGAAAAAGAAGGAAAAAGTTGTAAAGGTATAGTAGATAAATTAAATCCAAATCTCGATTGTTTTATAGGTAATTCTATTATTGAAAATTTTGATACTGGAAAATATCAAGGAAATTGTAAAGAAGAAGATAGATTAAAATCTATACGGATAGATGAATATGATAAATTAAATAATTTTAAAAATTCGAAAAATTATAACGAATTAATAATAGAAATTAACAACGATCAAAATTTTAAAACCCATATAAATACAACCTTAAATTCACCTACAACTACATATACTGTTCAAGATTATTTTGTAAAAGATGATATAACACGAATTGAACAACAATATTCGGGATTAAGGACTTATATAAATACACAAGGAAAACCAGTAGAAATTGATATTTTTAATTTAGAAACTGTAGAGTTTGAAGATACAAAAAAAAAATTTGAAGAAATGTATAAAGGTAAAGAAGAACCAATATGGTATAAGTTATTTTCAATGGAAAAAAAGTTTCCTTTAGATTCTAGCTCAGATTTACATAAAAATGTAGGAAGATTAAATCTTCTTTATTTAGAACTATTAAATTCAGCATTAGAAACACAAGCAAATTATGAAATTGAAGAAGGAAAACCAAACCACGAAAAAAAATATATTAGTTGTGGAAATTTAAATAATCTTAATACCAGTGTTAAAAAAAATGAAAGATTTAGAGGTAATTATCTTGTAGAAAATTTTAATTCTTGTTCTAAAAAAGAAAGATTAAAAAAAGAATTAGCTCAAGTAAATGAAGATTATGTTATAGAACAAAACAAATATTGGTATAATAAAGAATTAAGAACAGATTTAGATACTTTATTACAGAGTTTAATGAGGAGGAACGGTATTACTGATCAAAACAAATTTAAAAATTTACCAAATGATAATAAAGATAAAATAGTGTGGTATAATGAACAGAAAAAAGTTATGGGTGAATATATGAGATTAAAAAAAGCAAAAATGGATTTAGAAAACGTAATATCAATTACCCCCGCACCAACTATGGAAGATTGTCCTACTTCTCCTCAGGCACAAGAAGATAATGAAATTTGTCCCGGACCAAGTCCAGAATGTTCTGATAATACAGCAGGAGCAGGAGCAGGAGCAGTAGGAGCAGCGGGAGCAGCAGGATCAGCAGGAGCAGCAGGATCAGCAGGAGCAGCGGGAGCAGCAGGATCAGCAGGAGCAGGAGCAACAACCACAGCAGCAGCAGCACCAGTTGAATTTAAAATAACTGATTTTAATAGTTTAGGTTTAACTGACAAGATTGAAACAGAAATGAAAAAAATAGTAGGTACCGAAATTACATTTACATATGAAGAAGTTGAATTTTATTTTACTATTATAATTAATGGTACTAATATTGAACACCATATACAAATAAAAGAAAAAAGAGAACATATTAAAAATGTTATGACTGATATTTATTATAAACATTTACAAAAATTATATATATCAAGTAAAAGTGAAATGTATAATATTCCAAAGGAAAGAATAAAGGTATTTTTAATGAGCGGTTCTCTTAAAATTGTTTTAGAAATTTTACCTGAAGAATATGCTCAAGGACCAAGTGAAACATCTATAGAAGAACAAGAATTAAGTGATATTGAAGAATGGAAACAATTTATGTCCACCTTTAATATGCCAGGTGGAACAGAAAATATAGTCCAATATGAACCAGAGGGAGTTAGTGGTATTTTTGCGCCTTATATTAAAATTGTTTAATAAATTTGTTACTTACTTTTTTTATCTTTATAAATAATAAATGAAAATTATTAAAAACTTATTTTTAATAGTATTAATTATAATATTTATTATTTATAATTTTGCTTATAAAAAAAATTATATAGAAAATTTTTCCGGAGATGATACACTAAAAATTATAGATACATTAAATAAAGAATTTCAAAAAAATGCGGTATTGGATATATTGAAAAACGAATATAATATATTTGTTTTTTTTACTTATCATTATTTATTTAACTGGTTACAACAAAATGATAGTAACTTAAAAATTGAGAATATTACACAAGAACAAATAAAAAATACAGATTTTTATAAAAAACTAAAAATATTAATAGAAAGTGAAAATGGTAATATTTTTAATTTTTTAGATTTATTTGATTTAAAAAATACTTTTAATTTTTATGATATTTATGAAAATAATAAACCTCTAAGTAATAAAGATATTAAAAACTATTTAAGTTATAATATTTCTCAAATAGATAGAGACTCATTTGGGAATATAGATAATTTAAAATTAATTAATCAAACAAGGGAAGATAGTTTAAGTTTATTAAATTCAAATGAGTTTATAAATGGATTAATAAGACCAAACAGTGAAGGATATAAATACCCTAAAGAATTAACAGACAAAGATAAATATACCAAAATAACACATAATAATAAGGAATATGATGTTTATATGACACAATATAATAATAAATTTGAATTAGGGAAAAAACATATTGACGAATATATAAAAAATTTATATCCAACTAATCATAAATATTTTTTCTATATAGAGACCTTACACTGGATGTTTGATATTTTTTGTGAACGCAGAAATATTATAATTTTAAATAATTATAATCAAATTTTTTTTATTTTCATTTATTATTATCTTTTAAAATAATAAATGAAAATAAAAAAAATTTTTATTCTAATATTAATAATTTTATTTATAATTTATAATTTTTTTATTAGTTATAATATTGAATTTTTTAATCAAGATAGCGAAGAACAAATATTTTACAATGAGTTACTTTTTGATAGCAATGAAGAACATTTAGAGATCTTTAGAGATTTAAAAATTGAAAATTATATACCCTACAATATTTTTAAAGATGAGAAAGACAAAATAAAATCATTATTATTTAATAAAAATCCTATAATTAAAAAAGATGATATTTATAGAATAGTAAATGCGAATGATTTTATATATTATTTAAAATATATTATGTCTAGAAAAGAAGATTTAAAAAATAAATTTATTGATAAAAATTTTATAGAATATAATAATAATTTTATAGAATATAATAATAATTTTTCTATTAAAGATAAAGATATAGATATAGATACAGCAATATTTAAAAAATGTTCAACTACAGAGGAATGTAATAAAATATTCAATGGAAATAATAATATTTTTAAAATGAAAGATCATAAAAAAGACTTATTAAAAAAAATTAATCCTAATTTATATTCTGAAAAGATATGGGATAAGAAATATCAAATATATACAATTGATTACATTAAATCTTTAGATGTAGATAAAGTAGGATCTGATTTATTAGATGAGTACGAAAATCCTAATAATTATAATGATTCAGCATTATGGTTTATATTAAAATATATAATTAGAAGTAATATTTATAATTTTCTTAAACAAAATAATATAAATAAATTTTTTGAACATTGTAATTTTTGTCATGCAAATAATTTTATAACAAACGAAGATTATGTTAGAAATATGTTTTTTTTACCGGAATATTCCATAAGTATTGGTAAAAAACCACATGATGACAGAATAAATAGAAAGAATGAAAATTATAATTTGGTAAATGAATTATTACCAGAAACAGATAACATTTTATTTAATTATTTTAGAAATGAAATAGAAAAATTTGATAAAGAAAAATATATTGAATCATTTATTGAAGAAAAAAATTTTTTAAAAGATAAATTATTTGATAAAAAATATAAATATTTTATGAATACTTTTGATATTAATGACAATTTTCATTCATTAATAAGTTTTAATGTAGATAAAAATGATATCAAGAAAGATTTAATAGAAAAAGATAGAAAATATTATGAATATAAATTTAATTTTAAATTTATTTTTTTAATTAGAAATGACCAAAATTTAGTATTTAACTTAAATGAAAATGGAAAACAGGAAAAATTAGAAAGAACATTTAAATCATTTATGAATTTACCATATAATTCAAATATATTAGAAAATTTAATTAATAAATATTATACTAATGATTTAAGAAAATTATTAATAAATGAATTAATATTTTTAAATTACGAGAAAAATGTAGAGTATCCTCCTAATCGTATTTATGATTTATATTTATTTTTAGGAATAAAAGACATATCTAATTATAGAAAATATATAGTCTTTTTACAAATGTTAGCTTTTAATAAATCAATTGGTAATGAATCTTTACTAATATTTGATTTTTTTAATTCAAATATTAAAGATAAAATTTATAACCAAAATTATATATTAACTAATAATGATGGTTCACCATCAAGCGAAAGCGGGGGATTTTCTATAAAAGAAAAATTATTTATAAATTTGATAGAACAAGAATATATAACATTAAGTAAAAAATATAAATTATTATTGAATAAGATTAACTTAATTAATTTAAAAGACGAGAATTTAACCAAGATAAATTTTAATGAAATATATGGAGATAAAATAGGTTTAAGATCAAACTTAAATGATACGGATAATTTTATTAAGGATGATACAAAAATATACTTATTTTATTTAAAAGAAGACGAGAAAAATTATGATGAATTATTTAATACTAACCAAAAAAAGTTAGATAAAATATATAATTTAATTAATAAAAAAATAACAAACAATAATCATATTACAATAAACTGTGTTGACGATGACGGTCATTGCCCAATATGGGCAAAATCAGGTGAATGTGAAAAAAACCCAGGCTATATGTCTTTTAACTGCCGGAAGTCGTGTAACACGTGCGATGGGCAACTAATTAGCAATAAACAACCAAGTATTAATGAACAACTAAGTAAAAATAATCAATCAATAAGTAATGAACAACTAAGTAGTAGTGAACAATCAAGTAATAGTAAACAACTAAGTAAAAATAATCAATCAATAAGTAATGAACAACTAATTGGCAATAAACAACCAAGTAATAATAAAAAAAATAGTAATCAAGATGATTTTATTGGAGATATGTTAATAGAAGGCTTCTCCTCTTGTAAAGATAAAAATTTTTTAAATGGTTCGAAATGGATAGATAATGACGTAGATAATGATGTAGATAATTCATTAATATATAATTGCGAAGACTATAAAAATAATAAGTTATGTGCTAATAGAGATATTACAAATGAATATATATCAAGAAAAAAAAATGCCTTGGGTATTGACGCGAAAGAAGCTTGTTGTGTATGTGGGGGGGGAATTAGTTTTTGTCCTGGTCCTTCTTGTTCTGATAATAAACCCAAACCGGGAAAAAATACAGTTAAAACAGATTTTTGTCCTGGTCCTTCTTGTTCTGATAATAAACCCAACCCGGGAAAAAATACAGTTAAAACAGATTTTTGTCCCAGTCCTTCTTGTTCTGATAATAAACCCAACCCGGGAAAAAATACAGTTAAAACAGATTTCTTTATAATCAATATGCCAAGTACAGAATTTTTGAAACAAATAAATGATACAATAAAAGAAATTTTGAAAATAGATAAAGAAATTAAATTTGAAATAAATAAAGATGAAATTATTTTTACTATTCAAGGAATGAAATTAAGTGATTTAAAGAATCAAGATATTGATACAATAAAAACACGATTAAGATATATTATTTTTATGAGATTAAAAGATCTTAATTTAGATTATGAAAATAAACAAATTGATATATCTTTTAAATCGGGGTCTGTTAAAATTATAGTAAAATTATTGAGTTTGGAAGAAGCTTATAAAAAACAAAGCACTCTTGAAAGTAAAAATAAAAATGGAGGGTCTAACTTAATCCAATTTAAACCAAAAGGTAAAAATGGTATTTTCTATCCAGTTACTAAAATAGGAGGATATGACGATTTAAATGAAGAATATAAACAATCAACCGAAGTCTCCGGTATGACATTGAATTAAATAAAATCTTTTATATATACTATAAATTTATTAAAATTAAAAATTTCTTTCATATAATCATTTATTTTAATATATAAAAGAATTATATATTAAAATATATATGGGTAAATTTACATTAGAAATTGATTATCGAGAAAAATGTTTAAAGGAATATTTCGAGCAGAAGTCATA
>Ga0209534_10003814_pt1 | contig 14158 bp, 9 predicted proteins | sample COG_07_FD_184751 | JGI IMG/M metagenome (GOLD analysis project Ga0209534, IMG submission 184751) | Pelagic Microbial community sample from North Sea - COGITO 998_met_07 (SPAdes) (version 2) | ecosystem: Environmental > Aquatic > Marine > Neritic zone/Coastal water | place: Helgoland, sampling...
CTGCCTGCAGCCATTGCCAAACTCACTCATCTGAGTTATCTGTTCCCCAATCTGCGCAGAAAGATTCGTCCTAAATTGTATGAGCAGGGTCGCAAGAACAAAGAGAAATATCGCAATCGACAGGCGACCAAGTAAGCTTCCTCGCAATCAAACCAAACCGAAACGAGCCAATGGCAGTTCAATATGAAGCTTAATTACAGGGAAGAGGGCAGTGGTCCGGCAGTGATCTTGATCCACGGTATGTTCGGTTCGCTGAGCAATCTCGGGGGGTTGGCAAGAGCGCTGGCCGAGCAGTATCGGGTGATCAGTGTCGATATGCGTAACCACGGCGACTCGCCCCATGAACTGCAAATGGATCTGCCGAGCATGGCCGACGATATTGTCGAGCTGCTCGACGATCTCAATCTGCCCAGCGCTATTTTGATCGGCCATTCACTGGGCGGCAAAGTGGCCATGCAGGTTGCGCTAAATAACCCGTCGCGAGTGAGTCGTCTGGTGGTGATCGATATCTCGCCAGTTACTTACACCAGCCTGCAAGATACAGCGCTCGACGCGTTGAACCGTCTCGCGGCCAATCCTGCCGCCAGCCGCGCTGAAGCAGATAGTATGATCAGTGAAAAGATCGTCGACCCCGGCACACGAGCCTTCTTGCTGAAAACTCTGGCCCGCGATGATCAGGGCCAGCTGCGCCCCAAGTTGAACCTAGCGTCGATTAATCAGAACTACGCCACCAGTTTAGTCGCCGCGCCCAGCGGTCAACCCTACAGTGGTGCCACGCTGTTTTTAAAGGGCGAGCACTCGGCCTATATCCAGCAAAAACACCGCCCGATTATCCAGCAGTTATTCCCGGCCTCGCAGGTCGAAGTAGTGGCCGATTGTGGTCACTGGTTGCACGCTGAGAAGCCGGCTGAGGTGAATGGTTTAATAGAGGCGTTTATTGGGACAAATCGGTGACAAAGTCATAAACAAATCTGTGTAGACATAGTAGAATTCCCGGCTGTCGAAACCTGCAATTTTCCCTTTGATAGGAAACCACCCAATGTTTGAAAGTTTAAAGCCCTTAGCTGCTGACCCGATTCTCGGCTTGATGGCGGCTTTTCGTGAAGATCCGCGTGACCATAAAATCGATTTAGGCGTTGGCGTCTATATGAATGACCGTGGTCAAACCCCGGTGATGGATGCGGTGAAACGTGCCGAAGCGAAACTGGCGGAGCTGGAAAACACCAAATCCTATCAGGGCATTGCTGGTGACGCCGAATACAACAGGCTGATGCTCGAACTGCTGTTTGGCAGCAACCACAGCGTACTCGGTAGCGGCCGCGTTAAAAGCCTTCAGGCGCCCGGTGGTTCCGGCTCGCTGCGAGTTGGTGCTGAAGTCATTCGTCGCGCCCGTCCAGAAGCCAAACTCTGGGTTGGCACACCAACCTGGCCCAATCATATCCCACTGCTCGGAAGCGCCGGTTTCGAGATCGAAGAGTACCCCTACTATGACACGGCCACTCGCGAAGTGAAGTTTGAGTTGATGCTCGACACTCTGCGCGAGGTACCCGCCGGCGATGTGGTGCTGCTGCATGGCTGTTGTCACAACCCCACCGGAGCTGATCTAAGCAATGCGCAGTGGGATCAAATTACCGAGATCGCAATGGAGCGCGGCTTTTTACCGTTTATCGATATCGCCTACCAGGGTCTCGGTGACGGCCTTGATGAGGATGCTTATGGCGTGCGTCTGATGGCCGAGAAACTGCCGGAGTTGGTAATTGCGTCAAGCTGCTCAAAAAACTTTGGTCTCTACCGCGAGCGTACTGGATCGATTACCTTTATCGCGCAAACGCCAGAGCAGGCGAATATTGTCGCTGGTCAGGCTATGTCGATCGCGCGTCAGATGTACTCCATGCCACCGGCTCACGGAGCACTGTTGGTCTCGTTGATTCTCGGTGACCAACAGCTTTGTGGAGACTGGAAAGCGGAGCTGGAAGAAGTGCGTCAGCGGATTATCTCCATGCGCACACTGTTGGCAGACAATATTCAAAATAATGCGCAGGGCGTCGACTTTAGCCATATTAAGCGGCAGAAGGGTATGTTCTCGTTCTTGGGAATTGCGCCCGAGCAATTGACCCGCTTACGTGAAGAGTTTGGAATCTATATTGTCTCGTCAACGCGAATCAATCTGGCCGGCATCAACTCAAGCAACGTTGACTACTTGGCTGATTCAATTCGCACAGTGCTAGAGTAGTTCTAGATAAGCTGCTTTGGTTAGCTGCTCTGATTAGCCGCGGGGACACCTAACCCTGAAAAGCTTCAAGTTGCCACAGCACTGAATCAAGCGTTTGCTGCAGAGACTGCTGGTCAGCGTCGATGCGAAGGTCGGCATACTTCTTATACAGCGCTCGGCGCTCCTCAAATAACGACTCCAGGCTCTGGTTGGGTTTGCGAGCAATGCCGCGGCTATCAAAGTTGCTGATGCGCTGACGCAAAGCCGACAGCGGAACATCCAGAAAAACAATCGTCGCTGCGCTCTTTAGACGAGCCATACCGGCCGCGGAATAGACTGCACTGCCGCCAGTGGCCACTACCTTGCCGCTGATCTCCTCGGACAATAAAACCTGTTCCTCAATCTCTCGCAGCTGCAGATAGTCACTGCCGTCGAGAATTTCCTGCAGCGACTTACCTTCACGAACCTGAATCGCCACATCAGTATCGATAAACCCCAGCCCCAATTCTTTGGCCAGCAGAATACCCACGGTACTTTTACCCGCACCCGGCATACCGATTAAAACAACGCTATTGGATTTGTTAACAGTCATGCCGGCATCTTATCTGGAGTCCCCAGCTATGTCATCCAGAGCGATGCCGAAGGATTCAAAGAACTGGTCCAGCAACTTGTCGGCAGATTTCAGCCCACTCAAGTAAAGCCTCTCGACGTCGCTCGGGCTGACGGACTGGATTTCATGGCATGGCGACAGCGATCCGTACTTGGCAAAAGACCTTAATAATTCCTACACTCAAACTTGATGAGGAAATGATTGAAGCGATCAATAATGCTACAGGTGGGTTGTGCCCATCCTTGTGATAATGGAAAAAAATGTGGAGAGGCGGGAATTATCGACTGTGCTGCCTTCTCCTTTTTTATAAAGTGAAATATTCGATATGGTAGATGAATATATAGTTTGGACGATTGCAATAGTATCGTTTCTCGCTCTATTGCCCATATTGCGTAAAAGTAGACTGCGCTTTGTATCGGCTGGAGTTCTATTGCTTACCCCTTGCGCTGTTTACTATTCCGGAACAGGGTTTTTGTCAATATGGCCTCTGGTATTAAGCATTCCAGCCTATTTCGGTTTTGCAGAAAGAGAAGGTGGTTTTGAGTTTCTGATTTATTACATGTTGCTCCCTGCAATAATTTCTGGGTTGATATTTTGGTATCTATCGCGTTGGGCTGTACCGACAAGTCAAAAAGATATCAAATAGCTACGGGCTAACTCAACGAGCTCGGAAATAATCGTTTCAGCACCTTCCGTTGTCATTAGGGTTTCCAGATTTGACCCGTCAATCTGATCGATTTCACAGGTAAATTTCGCCAGGGGAGAGCCGACTATCGTCGCGCCGGCTCCGGTGTCGCGACTCAGCAGCAGGGCGCAAAGGACTCGAGAGTTGGTTTTACGCTTAAGACCGTTGTCGTAGTGACTGATGCTGCTGTAATCCCCCCTCAAATCCCTCGATATTTCGACCGGGATCTCTCTATCCACCATTCTCAATAGCGATCCGTACTTGGAAAAGGACCTTAAAAATTCCTATGCTCCCCATTATCACAGCTACAGCTTCGCTAACATCTTGGCCACCGCCGCGTCACGCTCATCATCGACCAGTTTGACCAACGGCCGCTGGGACATCAAACGCAGCCAATCGCGCAAACCATCAACATCATCAATAAAATTCCAATCCCAGACTTTCTTGGCAATTGGCGCTGCGACTTTAAAGCAGTAATAGGTATAGAAATCCGCAATAGTTAATTCTTCACCGAGCAGATAGGGCGAACAGCTCGCCAACCGATTAAACGCCGCAACCCCTTTAGTCATAACCGGCTTCACCTCATCAGCCACCGCCTGATTCAACGGTTTGCCAAAAAACGCGTAGCCCATCAACCGTGACGACTCGATCGCAATATACAGCTCCACCACCTTGATCAACTCGGCCATTTTCGCGCGCCGAAAGCCTTCTCGCTCAGTCATTGGCAGGTCCGGAATACAGCTCTCCAGAAAACCGAGAATAGCAGTGGTTTCGCTGAGATAACCCTCGTCAACCTCAACGCAGGGAATCTTTCCCATTGGGCTCAACTCCAGGTAGGGCTCGGCGTAAGCGGGGGCGATATAAATCTCCTCGAAGTCAAATCCCTTCTCTAACATAAACACCTTTGTCATCGCGTAATAATGACTTATGGGACTGCCGTATAACTTGATCATGATGAATTACTCGCGGTTAAATGAAGTAGCCAGCTCAGTATAGCGCTAGCGGTTTTATTAATAACCAATATCAAGCATCAATCTGTCAATAAAAGACATATTCGCGTACACTCTGCCTCGCAAATTTTCGCCCTCACTGCAGTCCATCAACGCACAAGAGATGGCTGACAGGATCAGGCGAAAAACCGAATTATCACACTATCCAAAGGAGATTCCAGCTGTGTTAGAAGCCTATCGCGCTCACGTCGCTGAACGTCAATTACAAGGCATTCCACCCAAAGCGCTCACCCCCGAGTGGACTGCTGGTCTGGTCGAACTGTTAAAAACCCCACCCGCCGGTGAAGAGGCGTTTCTGCTCGACCTGTTGGCCAATCGCGTTCCCCCAGGGGTAGACGAAGCCGCTTATGTCAAAGCGAGCTTTTTAAGTGCTTTAGTTAAAGGCGAAGTATCGAGCCCGATTATTAATCGCAGCGACGCTGTAACACTGCTCGGCAATATGCACGGCGGCTATAACGTCGCCACCCTGGTCGCGCTTCTGGATGACGCAGAGCTTGCCGGTCAAGCCGCAGAGCAGCTCAAGAGCACGCTGCTGGTTTTTGATGCATTCCACGATGTTGCAGAAAAAGCTGACGCCGGCAACGCCAGCGCCAAAGACGTTATGCAGTCATGGGCCGACGCCGAATGGTTTACCTCGAACGATTCAGTGCCAGAGAGCATCAAAGTTGCCGTGTTTAAAGTCACTGGTGAAATTAATACCGACGACCTCTCTCCGGCACAGGATGCCTGGTCGCGTCCTGATATTCCGCTGCACGCCCGCGCCATGTTTAAAATGGCTCGTGAAGGCATCGAGCCAGAAGAGCAGGGCGTAACAGGCCCCATGGCAGCGATTGAAGAACTTAAAGACCGCGGTCTGCCCGTTGCCTTTGTTGGCGACGTCGTGGGTACAGGTTCATCACGTAAGTCAGCAACCAACTCAGTTTTGTGGTTCTTCGGTGAAGACATGCCGGGCGTGCCCAACAAGCGCTCTGGCGGTATCTGTATTGGCAGCAAAGTTGCACCGATCTTTTTTAACACCATGGAAGACGCCGGCGCACTGGTCTTTGAAGCTCCAGTTGAAAAACTCCATTACGGCGATGTGATTGAAATCCGCCCTTACGAAGGCAAAATCCTCAGCGAGAGCGGTGATGTACTCTCCGAGTTTGAAATCAAATCTGATGTGATCTTCGATGAAGTGCAGGCCGATGGCCGCATCAACCTGATTGTTGGCCGTGGCCTTACTCAGCGCGCGCGTGAACATATGGGTCTGGCGCCTTCAGATGTATTCCGTCACCCAACCGCACCAATTGAATCTGATGCCGGCTACACCCTGGCGCAGAAGATGGTGGGCAAGGCCTGTGGCGTTGAAGGCGTCCGCCCCGGCACCTATTGCGAACCCAAGATGACTACCGTAGGTTCACAGGACACCACCGGTCCAATGACTCGTGATGAACTGAAAGATTTGGCTTGTCTGGGTTTTTCATCTGACCTGGTTATGCAGTCTTTCTGTCACACCGCGGCCTATCCCAAGCCCGTAGATATCGACACCCAACACAGCCTGCCAGACTTTATTATGAACCGTGGCGGTGTTTCGCTGCGCCCTGGTGATGGCATTATCCACAGCTGGTTGAACCGCATGTTGTTGCCTGACACCGTAGGCACCGGTGGCGATTCGCACACCCGTTTCCCAATGGGCATCTCATTCCCTGGCGGATCTGGATTGGTTGCCTTTGCGGCAGCCACCGGCGTGATGCCATTGGATATGCCTGAGTCAGTGCTGGTGCGCTTTAAAGGCAAAATGCAGCCCGGTATTACGCTGCGGGATTTGGTGCATGCGATTCCCTATTACGGCATCAAACAGGGTCTGCTGACCGTTGAGAAAAAAGGCAAGAAAAACTTCTTTTCAGGCCGCATCCTCGAGATTGAAGGTGAAGGCATTGAGAGTCTCACAGTGGAACAGGCCTTTGAATTGTCTGACGCCTCAGCCGAGCGCTCTGCCGCCGGTTGTACCATTAAATTAAGTGAAGACTCAGTGGGTGAATACCTGCGTTCCAACGTTACATTGCTGCGCTGGATGATCGCCGAAGGCTATGGCGATGTACGCACCCTCGAGCGCCGTGTGCGCAAGATGGAAGAGTGGCTGGCCACTCCAAGCCTGATGTCTGCTGATGCCAACGCTGAATACGCCGCGGTGATCGAGATTGATCTGGCAGAAATCAAAGAGCCTATTGTCTGTTGCCCGAATGACCCTGACGATGCCAGGCTGTTGTCTGATGTGGCGGGTGACAAGGTTGATGAGGTGTTTATCGGGTCGTGCATGACCAACATCGGCCACTTCCGCGCCGCCGGCAAATTGCTCGACCAAGCCGGTAAGGTCGACAGCCGATTCTGGATCTGCCCTCCAACTCGTATGGACGCTCACACCCTGATGGAAGAAGGCTACTACAACATCTACGGCAAAGTCGGTGCCCGCACTGAAATGCCCGGCTGTTCGCTGTGCATGGGTAATCAGGCGCGGGTGTTGGCCGGTGCGACGGTGCTCTCTACTTCGACTCGTAACTTCCCCAACCGTCTGGGTGATGGCGCCAATGTCTATTTGACCTCGGCAGAGCTTGCCGCAGTTGGTGGCATTCTTGGTCGATTGCCCACTCCAGCGGAGTACATGGAATATGCCAGCAAGATCGAATCCATGTCATCAGAGATTTACCGCTATATGAACTTCGACCAGATCGAGTCTTTCCAGAAGTCAGCGGAGAAAGGAAAGCTGATTGCTGCAGAGCAGATCGTGGAAGTGACTGGGGTTTAAGCCCAGTTGCCCGCGCCTGACTTTGTCTGGATAAGTTATATTCAGTCATAGTGACCAATCAGCACGACCAAAAAAGCCCCGCTCACGCGGGTTTTTTATGCGTACAAAACAGCCTCAACAAAGTGCCCTATTCAAGCACAGCCAGCGTGCCATTTTTTTCGTCCTATAGCGGATTGCATTGCCATTACCAGGCTGGTACTCGAGAGTTTTTGGCAAAAAACATCTCGTTTGTCATATTTCCGACTATTCTTGTCAGGGTGGGTGCGAGCTCGTTTATGGCGATGTCACAGAACGCTCAATTCACTTTTCAATTCACTTTTCAATTCACCTCACAATTCATCTTTCAATTCACTTTTCAATTCATCTCACAAATTCGCCGCTCAAGGACAATAAAATGAAAGAAGCTGTAATTGTTGCCACTGCTTGCACGCCGATCGGGGTGTCTCTAATAGCCGCTTTGGCGCGACATTGATTGATGATATCGGACTGTGGGAATTGAGTGAGGCCTTCGCGGTGCGCGAATGGCCGGACATGCCTTGATTGAGGGCAGGCGCCGTGGCGTTATATATGTGGTAATTACAATGTGTGTTGGCGGTGGCATGGGTGCCGCTGGCTTGTTTGAAGTCTGTTAAGGAGGACGTTATGACAGTTAGATTTGATGGCCAGGTGGCCATTGTTACCGGTGCGGGAAATGGATTGGGACGCTCTCATGCGCTGGCGCTGGCTGCTCGCGGGGCCAAGGTGCTGGTCAACGATTTGGGCGCTGCAAGGGATGGTACGGGCGGTTCATCAGCAGCGGCCCACGAGGTGGTTGCACTGATTAAAGAGCGCGGCGGTGAAGCGATTGCCAATGGTGCCAATGTTGCGCTAATTGGCGATGTAGAGCAGATGGTGGCGGAGGCGATGGCGGCCTGGGGCCGAGTGGATATTCTGGTTAACAATGCGGGTATCTTGCGCGATAAAACGTTTGCCAAGATGGATCTGGTTGATTTTGATCTGGTGATGAATGTGCATCTTTCCGGCAGTGTTAATTGCACCAAAACGGTGTGGGAAATCATGCGTGAGCAGAATTATGGCCGCATTGTGATGACAACGTCTTCCAGTGGATTGTATGGCAACTTTGGTCAGTCTAATTATGGCGCTGCCAAGATGGCCGTGATTGGGCTGATGAATACGTTGGTGCTGGAATGGCAAAAATACAATATTCATGTCAATGCGCTGGCACCTGCGGCGGCAACCCGAATGACTGAAGATTTGGGTATAGATGAAGGGGCGCTGTCACTGATGAAACCGGAGGCAGTAACTGCGGGTCTGCTGACGCTATGCCACGACAAGGCGCCGTCGCGCTTTATCCTCTGTGCCGGGGCGGGTGGTTATGCCAGCACCCAGATCTATGAGACGGACGGTATTTTTCTGCCACCGGAGGAACAGACTCCAGAAGCGATTATGGCTCGCTGGTCGGAAGTGGCCGACCCGAAGGGGCAGGCGGTATTACACAGCGGGGCGGAGCAGTCGGAGAAGTTTTTGAAGAAGGCTATGATGCAAAAGTAGAGCGGTTCCTCCACTCACTGCGTTTGATTGGGATGACAAACAACAGGGCGCAGTGGGTTGGAGTAGTTCTGGCTGATACAGGTCATCCCGACCTTAGCCGGCGGATATTACCCTGTACTCAAACAGCTACCATTGGCCCTGAATGAAAACGAAATTCCGTGTCTGGGCTCTCAACCAATTCGCGCTCTTTTTCTGCGATCACGGCAATTCTTTTATCGATATCTTCGTTATTTCCAGCAACAGTTTTTGCCAGCTTTAAATAATCCTGATAGTGCCGCGATTCGGATTTCAGCAGCGAGGTATAAAACTTTTCCAGTTCTGTATCCAGATGCGGTGCCAGGCGCGCAAAACGTTCGCAGGAGCGGGCTTCAATAAAGGCGCCAATAACCAGTACGTCGACTAGTTTACCGGGTTCGCCTTTGCGGGCGAGGTCGCGCAGACCGGTGGCATAGCGCGAGGCGGTGACGTGTTGGTAGGCGATACCGCGGCGTTTCATAATGGCGATCACTTGTTCAAAGTGGCGCATCTCTTCTCGTGCCAGGCGTGACATTTTGTTCAACAGATCAAAGTTATCGGTGTAGCGGTTAATCAGACTGAGCGCGGTATTAGCGGCCTTCTTTTCACAGTTGGCGTGATCGATCAGCATTAGAGTGGGGTTGGCTAATGCATTTTCAATCCAGCTGTCGGGTGTTGGACAGGGGAGAAAAGCCTGTATCTCGTCGAGTGCGCTCATGGACGGTTGTCTATCTCATATCTTGAGTGGAAGCAGCGCGAATCGTAGCACAGACCTGTGTGTTATTGGGGTCTGAATCTGGCGGATAATGTCCTGAACTTGGGGGCAATTTTAACTGTTTTCATGTCTCTGGTTGGGGTAACCTTCCGTGCTTCAAATTATAAAAAGTAGCTAACTACTTGCGGAGCATCATCATGACGACTTTTCCCTTGCGGCGGATGTTTGCCGTGTGTTTCTGTGCATCTCTTTTGTTTTTTAATCCGCCAATTATCGCGGACGGTCATCCGGAGGAAGACCAAGAGTCAAACGACTGGGATGTAAAGCAGCCTCAGGGTGAGTTGAAAACCATTACCATCGACACCACCGAAAGCACCTGGTCCAATCTCAGTGTTAGCCCGGATGGCTCAACGTTGGTGTTTGATATGCTCGGCGATATTTACACGATGCCAATTACCGGTGGTCATGCAGAACCATTGGTTCATGGGTTTGACTGGAACATGCAGCCGGCCTATAGCCCGGACGGCAAGAGCATTGCGTTTATCAGTGATCGAGATGGTGCGACTAATCTGTGGTTGATGGATGCCAATGGTGAAAATCCGCGTCCGGTTACAACCGAAACAACAGCGTTGGTGCACACTCCGGCCTGGAGTCCGGATGGCGATTATATTGCTGTGACTAAGGGGTTTATGTCATCGCGCTCAATTCCCGCCGGTGAAATATGGATGTATCACCGCTCCGGTGGCGATGGTGTGATGATAACCAAGCGTGCTTATGGACCACATACACAGAAAAATATGACCGATCCAGCGTTCTCGCCCGACGGCAAATACCTCTATTACACCGATGATGTGACTGAGGGTCGGATTTGGGAATACGGCAAAAACGCCACGACGGAACTGTTCAATATTGTTCGCTACGAACTCGAGTCAGGTGAGAGCACGCGTTATATCGGTGGAGCAGGTGGCGCGATTGTGGCAACGCCGTCGCCAGACGGTAAACAAATGGCCTATCTCAAGCGCGAGGATACCAAAACTGTGCTCTACCTGAAGGATCTCAAGTCGGGCGTTGACCGCCGATTGTCGACCGAGATGGAGCGCGATCATCAAGAGACGTTTGGCTCTGAGGGAAACTTTGCCCACTTTGACTGGACACCAGATGGCGAAAATATTATTTACTGGACGGGTGGCAAGTTCCACAAACTCAATGTGGCAACCCTGGATGAGTCGGTTATTCCGATGCATGTCCGGGTAGAAAAACAGGTTCAGAAGCCGCCACGTTTTGCTGTGGATGTGGCACCGGACCAGTTTGATGTCAAGATGATTCGCTGGGCGAGCATGTCGCCGAGCGGTGATCGGGTTGTCTATCAGGCGCTGGGCAAACTTTATATCCGCGATAGCAAAAGTGGTCGGGTGAAGCGATTGACTAAACAGGATAGCGAAGATGAGTTTTATCCGAGCTTCTCCCGGGACGGCAAATCGATTGTCTACACCACTTGGAATGATAAAAATTTGGGCGCGGTAAAAGTGGTTTCGGCCAGCGGTGGCCGCGGGGTTAGCGTGACCACTGAGCCAGGTATTTATATCGAGCCGAAGTTCTCGCCGAGTGGTGAAAAAGTGGTGTTTCAGCGTTTGACCGGGGGCTATCTGCTGTCGCCGGAATGGTCCATGCAACCGGGTGTCTACCTTGCTGATCGCAATGCCAAGACCATGGAGAAAGTGTTGGACTACGGTTTTAACGTCCATTTTTCTGCTAGTGAAGAGCGCATTTACTACACCAGTTATGAGCCGGAAAGCAAAGGTACTGAGCTTGAGTTGTTGAGTGTGAATCTTGGCGGTGAAGATCAGCGCAAGATCCTTCAAGGCAAGATGGTGACCGAATACCAGCTCTCGCCGGACGGCAGATGGGTGGCCTATACACATCAGAATAATGCCTATATTGCGCCACTGTTAGAGACTGGCCGCCAGCAAACTGTTGGCACCAAAACCGGCGGTTTGCCCGTTGCTCAAGTGTCCAGTCGTGCCGGGGAGTATTTACACTGGTCTGCCGATAGCCGTCAGCTGCACTGGTCGCATGCGGCGACACTGTTTAGCCGCGAGTTAAATCAGGCGTTCAGCTTTCTCGATGGTGCGCCGGAAGAATTGCCAGAGCCCGTCGCCGAGGGGTTAAATCTGAGCTTTGCGACGGCTGCGGATAAGCCTGCTTCAACCATTGCTCTGGTGGGCGGTCAGGTTGTCACCATGCGCAATGCGGACAGCGAGCAGGAAGTGATCGAAAATGGCGTAGTTGTGGTTGAGCAAAACCGCATTGTTGCGGTTGGCAAGGTGGGTGAAGTCACTATTCCCGCCGGCGCCAAGCGCGTCGATGTGACCGGCAAAACACTGGTGCCGGGTTTGATCGATGCACACGCTCACGGTGTTCAGGCCAATTCAGGCATTATTCCGCAGCAAAACTGGAAAAACCTCTCGAGTCTGGCGTTTGGTGTTACCACCATTCATGACCCGTCAAATAATAGTTCCGAGATTTTCTCTGCGTCCGAAATGCAGCGCAGCGGTCAGATTTTGGCACCGCGATTATTTTCAACTGGAACCATTGTCTACGGTGCCAACTCGCCGCGAGCTCATGCGACCATCGATAGTTATGAGGATGCATTTTTCCATCTGCAGCGCTTGAAAGATATGGGTGCCATTTCTGTTAAGAGTTACAACCAGCCGCGCCGCAATCAGCGTCAGCAGGTGCTGAAGGCAGCGCGTGATCTGCGCTTAATGGTAGTGCCTGAGGGTGGCGGCAAGCTTTATCAAAATATGTCCATGATGGCGGATGGCCACACCACGCTGGAGCATTCGTTAAATATTGCTACAGGCTATAGCGACCTGACCCAGTTCTGGAGTCAGACCGAGATGGCGTATAACCCGACTTTGGTGGTGGCCTACGGCGGCCTGGAAGGCGAGAAGTTCTGGTATGACCGCACCAATGTTTGGGAAAACCCTCGTCTGATGCGCTATGTGCCGCGCTATATCATTGAGCCTGATTCAATCCGTCGCTTTAAAGCGCCGGATGATCACTACAACCATATCAAGGTTGCAAAGTATGCCAAGCAGTTGCGTGACGCCGGCGTGCGGGTGCTGATAGGTGCTCATGGTCAGCGTGAAGGGCTGGCGGCGCACTGGGAGATGTGGATGCTCAATCAGGGTGGCTTTACGCCGTGGGAAGCGCTGCGTGCGGCGACCGCTGATGGGGCGGCGGCATTGGCTATGAATGGCGATATCGGCTCGATTGAAGTCGGTAAGTTGGCGGATATTGTGGTGATGGATGGTGAGGTTCTGACTGACATTCGACGCAGTGAGCTGGTCTCGAAGACCATGATTAATGGTCGTCTCTACGATGTTGCCGATATGTCTGAGCAGGTCAGCGGTGATGCAAAACTGCAACCACTGTTTTTTGAGCGCCTAAATGTCAATGCGATGCCTGCTGCTACCGCGAAAGCGGTTGCCGAAAAGGCCAAACGCCATCACTGGGTGCATTGAGACGGGCAATGAATAAACCTGGATTATTTTTTTTGTAAAACAATGAGGGATAAGAATGAAAGCTAAATCGATTACATGGTTAACCTTGCCATGGGTGGCAGCCGCTATTTTGCTGGCGGCTTGCGGTCCGCAGCAGTCGCCTTCCGAACAGGCCAATGCGACCTTTGATGCGTTGTTTGATGAGAGTCTTAAAACCAGCCCTGAGTTTATGACTTATCTGGGGATGCGCGAGCGTTACGATGAGTGGGATGACAATTCTGAACAGGCTTATCAGGACTCTGTGGCGTTGACCGAGAAGCACCTCGAGACCTTGAAGGCCATTGATGCCAGTGCTCTGGATAAAGTGTCAGCGCTGAGCCTTAAGCTATATAAGCAGCGTTTGGAAAACGGCCTAGAAGACACCCAGTGGCGCTATCATGGTTACCCGGTTAACCAGATGTTTGGTACCCACTCCAGTATTCCGAGCTTTTTGATCAACCAGCACCTGATTGCTAATCCGGATGAAGCCAAAGCCTATGTTGCACGTGTCAAGGCGGTGCCGCTGGTACTGGACGAGCTGATATCGGATCTGTCCATTCGTGCCGACAAAGGCATTATTGCACCGAAGTTTGTCTTCGCACACAGCATTCGCGACAGTCAGAATATTATTGCCGGTATCGGCGAGGAGTCTGAAGAAGAGAATCCTCTGGTGGCTGATTTTAAAGCCAAGGTCGATAAGCTGGCCCTCGAGGAGTCTGTCGCAGCGCAACTGATGACTGAGCTGAATGCTGCGCTGGTCAATCAGTTTGAGCCGGCTTATGAAAAGCTGATTGCCACGTTGGAGCAGCTCGAAGCGCGTTCAGAGGGCAACTTTGGCGCCTGGAAATTGCCCGATGGCGCTGACTATTACGCCAATGCATTGCAGCGTATTACCACCACCGACCTGACTGCAGATCAGATTCACGAGCTGGGCCTCAGTGAAGTGGCGCGTATTCACGATGAAATGCGAGCCATTATGCAGCAGGTGGAGTTTGACGGTGATCTGCAGGCGTTCTTTGAATTTATGCGC
>Ga0209534_10003817_pt1 | contig 14151 bp, 15 predicted proteins | sample COG_07_FD_184751 | JGI IMG/M metagenome (GOLD analysis project Ga0209534, IMG submission 184751) | Pelagic Microbial community sample from North Sea - COGITO 998_met_07 (SPAdes) (version 2) | ecosystem: Environmental > Aquatic > Marine > Neritic zone/Coastal water | place: Helgoland, sampling...
TCATTAATACCAGAATTAGCTTTACTTAAAGCAAATGTTATTGTTGTTGATATACAAGATATTAAAAATATTAAAAATATTAATAATTATGAAATATTAAAAAACAAGATATTTTATTATAAATCAGATGTTTCAAAAAAAGCAAATGTTGAAAAGGTTAAGTTAAAGATTCTAAAAAAATTTAAAAAACTTAATGTTTTAATTAATGCTGCAGCTATCACAGATGCCATAGAAAAAAAAAATCTATTTAATTCATCAAAATTTGAAAACTTTTCTTTTAAAAGTTGGAAAAAATCTATAAATGTTAATCTTAACAGTTTGTTCTTGTGTTCACAGATTTTTGGAAAAGAATTAATAAAAAACAAAACTAGTTCAATAATAAATATTGGCTCTACCTATGGAATTGTTGGGCCAGATCAAAATATTTACAAAAATAAATTAAAAAAAAAAACATTTTATAAATCACCATCATATCCAACCACAAAAGGTGCAGTTATTAGCTTTACCCGTTATTTGGCTGCTTATTGGGGTAATAAAGGCTTAAGAGTAAATACCGTCTCCCCTGGTGGAATATTTAACAAACAAGACAAAAATTTTTTAAAAAAATATTCAAGTAAAACGCTATTAAATAGAATGGCTAAACCAGAGGAAATTTCTAGTGTTATAGCTTTTTTATGCAGTGATAGATCTACCTATATTACGGGAAGCAATATAGTTGTAGATGGAGGGTGGACAGCGATTTAAAAGAAATAGATTGATTTATGACAACTTTAAAAATTGGTAAAAAAAACATAGGTACAGATTGCAAGCCATTCATTATTTGTGAATTAGGTATAAATCATGGAGGCTCTCTTAAGCTTGCAAAAAAAATGGTAGACTTGGCATTTAAAGCAGGTGCAGATGCTATAAAAAATCAATTACATATTCTAGAACATGAAATGATAGATGAGGCAAAAAAAACAATTCCTACCAATACCAATAAATCTATTTATCAAGTCATAGAAGAAAATCTTATGAGTTTTGGTAATGAAATGAAATTAAAAAATTATGTTGAAAAAAAAGGAATGACTTACCTATGTACACCATTTTCTCTGGAAGCCGCTAAAAAGTTAAACAGTATTGGAATTAAAGCTTTTAAAATTGGTTCGGGCGAATTTAATAACTTACCCCTTATTGCAGAAATTATTAAATTTAAAAAGCCAATTATCTTAAGTACTGGGATGAATGATTTAAAATCAATTATAAATACTGTCAAATTTCTCAAGAAAAAAAAAGCAAAGTTTGCACTGCTGCATTGCAAAAGTGAATACCCGGCAGATATTAAAAATTTAAAATTAGATTTTATTGGTGTACTTAAAAAAAGATTTAGAAATGTGGTTATTGGATATTCTGATCACACCAAAGGAGTAATTGCTTCAATATCGGCGATGGCTAAAGGAGCCCAAATAATAGAGAAACACTTTACAGATATAAAAAGTAGAATTGGCCCAGATATAATTTGCTCCATGGATCCAAAAGAACTATCTTTTTTAAGTGATTCCGCCAAAGTCATTCATTTATCAAATGGAAAAAATAAAAAAATTTCTCATATAGAAAGAAAAACTGCAAAATTTGCATTTTCTTCAGTTGTGTCAATTAAAGATATAAAAAAAGGGGAAACTTTAAGTCTAAAAAATGTATGGGTAAAAAGGCCTGGCACAGGATACCACCCAGCTAATAAATTAAATTCCTTAATAGGAAAAAAAGCGAAGAAAGATATTACAATCAATAGTTTTATTAAAAAAAATGATACCTAAAAAAAAAATAGTTTTTTTAACCGGAACTAGAGCTGACTATGGAAAGATAAAATCATTAATTTCATCAGTTCAAAATTCTCCACTATACACTCCAATAATTATTGCTACTGGTATGCATATAATTAAGAAATATGGGTATACTTATGAGGAAATATTAAAGGATTTTAACGGAATTAAATTGTATAAATTTAGAAACGATACAGTAAAAAATAATACTATGGATCTCATAGTTTCAAAAACTATAATTCAATTAAATAAAATTATTAAAAAGATCAAACCAGATCTTTTTGTAATACATGGTGATCGATGCGAAACACTTGCAGCAGCTATTAGTTGTAACTTTAACAATGTCCTGTTAGCTCATGTAGAGGGCGGAGAAGTGTCTGGAACAGTAGACGAATCAATTAGACATGCGTGTACGAAATTTTCACATATTCATTTTGTATCAAATTCAAAAGCTAAAAAAATATTGATTAGACTAGGAGAAAATACTAAGAATATTCACGTTATTGGTTCACCAGAAGTTGACTTGATGTTAAAAAAAGATCTTCCATCTATAGATGAGGTAAAAAAAAGATATAATATAAAATTTAAAAATTATGCAACTTTACTTTTTCATCCCGTTACAACTTTAAGTAAATCACAAATAATTTTTCAATGTAAACAGCTTTTTAAAGCAATAACTATTTCAAAAAAAAATTTTATTATTATTTATCCTAATAATGATGATCATACAGAAATTATAATGTCTTTTATTAATTCCTTAAAAAAGAATGATAGATTTAAAATCTTACCATCGTTAAGATTCGAATATTATTTATCTTTACTTAAAAATAGTGATTTTATAATAGGTAATTCTAGTTCTGGAGTAAGAGAAGCATCTGTTTATGGTACCAAATCTATTAACTTAGGAGATAGGCAAAAAAATAGAGCAAATCAATTACAAAATGTTTATAACTTGAGCTTTAATAAAAAAAAAATAGTAAGTCAAATTAATAAAATTAATTCATTAAAAAAAAAAATATCTTTTAATTTTGGACGTGGAAATTCATCTGTTAAATTCATGGATATATTATCAAAAAAAAATTTTTGGAATACTAGTAAACAAAAATATTTAATATAAGTAGATATACTTAAAATGAGCAATGCAAATTATCTTAAACTACCAGAAAAAGTTAAATTCTGTAAAAACTGTGTTATATCTAATCAGAGACCTTCATCAGTAATTGAATTTAAAAACACAGAAAGTGGAAAAAAACCAACTATAGATTTTAACAATGATGGAATTTGCAGTGCTTGCGAATATCAAAATATAAAATCAAAAGAAATAGACTGGGATAAAAGAGAGAAAGAGCTTCAAAAATTATGTGATAGTTATAGAGGAAATGGAACTGAGTATGATTGTATTATTCCAGGAAGTGGAGGAAAGGATAGTGCATTTACAGCCCATATTTTAAAATATAAATATGGATTAAACCCATTAACTGTGACTTGGGCACCTCATAAATACACAGACATAGGATGGAAAAACTTTGAAAACTGGATCCATAAAGGAGGTTTTGACAATATTCTATTTACACCCAATGGAAAGTTGCATTCTCATTTAACAAAATTAGCATTTACTAATTTATTTCATCCATTCCAGCCATTCATTGTTGGACAAAAACTAATTGGACCAAAATTAGCTAAAAAATTTGGGATAAAATTAATTTTTTATGGTGAGAACCAAGCTGAATATGGAAATAAAATAAAAGATAATTTCAACAATAAATTTGATAATAAATTTTATTCTATAAAAAATTTTCAGGATATCGTTTTAGGTGGAGAAAAAATTTCAAATATAATCAAGAATACTAATTTTAAGATTTCAGAATTTCAGCCGTATTTACCGTTAACCCAAGAAGAAATTGCAAAAGATGATATTGATTATCAATATCTTGGTTATTATTTAAAGTGGGATCCTCAAGAATGTTATTATTATGCATCTGAACATACTGGTTTTGAAGCAAATTCTGAAAGAACCCAAGGTAGTTATTCAAAGTATTCAAGTATTGATGATAAAATAGATTATTTTCATTATTTTACTACTTATATAAAATTTGGACTTGGAAGAGCTAGTTATGATGCTGCACAAGAAATAAGAAATGGTAAAATTACAAGAGATGAAGGGATACAATTGGTAAAAAAATTTGATAAAGAATTTCCAGGTAATTTTTTTAACGATTTTTTAGAATATATTAATTTATCTGAAAGCAATTTTTTTGATACAGTTGAAAAATTTAGATCTACTCATTTATGGAAAAAAGATAAAGATAAATGGGAATTAAGAAATAGAATATGGGATCAGCAAAACTAGATAATAAATTTTTTAGAGTAATTTCAAAGTTAGACGTTAAAAATGAAAACTTAATTAAAGGTATTCATTTGGAGGGTTTGAGGGTAATTGGAAACCCAAATGAATTTGCTAAAAAATATTATAATGACGGGATTGATGAAATTTTCTATCATGATGCAGTTGCAAGTCTTTATGGTAGGAATAATCTTGAAAAAGTGCTTTTGGAGTCTATTAAAGAGGTGTTCGTCCCAATAACGGTTGGGGGCGGTATAAGAACAGAAAAAGATGCATTTAAACTTTTTTCTAATGGTGCAGATAAAATTTCTTTAAATTCAGCTGCAATTAAAAAACCAAATTTGATTAAACAGCTTGTAAGAAAACTAGGCTCCCAAAGTGTTGTTGTTTCAATTGAAGCAAAAAAAATTAATGATAATCATTGGGAGGCATACATTGAAAATGGAAGAGAAAGAACTGGAATTAACGTTCTTGACTGGGTAAAAAAAATAATCGACCTAGGAGCTGGAGAGATAATCATAACTTCTATTGATAAAGAAGGAACAATGCGTGGTCCTGATTATGCTTTAGCAGAAGAGGTTTCAAGGTTATCAACGATACCATTTATTTATTGTGGTGGTTTTGGTAAAATTGATCACATACTAGATTTAGTAAAAAATTCAAATGTTGATGGTATTGCGATAGCAAGTCTTTTACATTATAAAAAAATAGAAATTTTTGAGATTAAAGAAAAATTAAAAAAGTATGTAAATATAAGATCTGATTATTAAAATGAAGGTTTCAATAATTGACTATGGACTTGGTAATACAAAAAGTATTCAGAATGCTTGTCAAAAATTTACTAACAATGTTGTAATCACTAAAAACCCAGATTTAATAAAAGACTCAACTCATTTAATATTTCCAGGAGTTGGATCCTTCGATTATGGAATGAGCCTGTTTAATAGATCAAATTTAAAAAAATTGGTAATAGAACATTTTAAAGATCAAAAACCTTTATTGGGAATATGTTTAGGTTTACAAATTTTTTTTAATAAAAGTGAAGAAGGTTTTGCTAAAGGTTTAGGTTTAATAGAGGGTAGTGTAATAAAGATAAAAAAAAAAATTAAATCTAAGGAAAGAGTGCCGGTAATTAATTGGAGAAAAGTTTCTCTTAAGAAAAATAAAAGTTTGACATATTATTTTGATCACTCTTATTACGTAGACCCAATAAATAAAAAATTAATTTTTGGTTATTATAATTTTGATAATAAAAAAATTCCTTCAATAATTAAATACAAAAATTTTATTGGCTGCCAGTTTCACCCAGAAAAAAGTGGAAGAAATGGTCTTGATATAATTAAAGATTTTCTTAGATAAAACAATTTCATCTGAATTTTTTTAAAATTTTTAAAAGGAAATTATTATAAAAAAAGTTTTTATTAATCATACATTTTAGTCTCATTAATAATTCAAATATTAGACCCTTAAAATTAAACGAGATTATTGTGTCGCTATATATTTTTCTATTATTTGACCAATATTTTTTATATTTCTCATCACCATTTGTAAAATCAAAAATTTTAAAATGAATATCATTATTTGAAACTATATAATTTATTAATTGCTGACCAGGAGCACATTTATTAAATAAATTATCGTATGCAGGAAATAGATAATATAAAATTTTATTATCTAATACACAACAAGCACAGGCAATAATTTTATTTTCACTTGATAATAAAGCATAAATTTTATTTTCAAAAAAAAAGTTTTTAAGAAATTTTTTTTTCCAATCTGACAACAAATAATTTTTTTTATTAGTTCTTTCCATCTGATCATGCTTAAATTTTGTAAAAAATTTAAAAGCTTTTTCTTTTTCATCCAAAGTCTCGAGTAGTTTATAAGTTACATTGTCTTGTTGAAGATATTTCTTATTTCTTCTAGACACATCTTTCCAGAATTTATAGTTTTTAATATTTTGAAGATACTGTTCATTTACATTAATCTTATAATTGACACTATTTTGATATATTTTTCCTAGGACAAAAAAATTTATCTGATTGTTTGGAAGATAATTGGGTTGATTGTTAAAGTTAATACAGTCTATCTTATTATGAAAAATTTTAATTAATTTTTTTTTTATAAAACTAATTTCATCATCTTCGAAAATATAATTTTTATTAATTATGGGAATATTTATATCATTAAAAGGTTCACCAATATATTCTAATTTTTTTAAAAAATTTAATTTTATATTAAGTGGGAAGATTAAAATATTTTCTGTATTTTTTTTTACAATTAAGAAAATTGTTTTTTTTTTACCGCTTGTATATTCGTTGGTAAATTGAATGTAGTCTTTAATCCATTCTAGTTTTTGAAAAGGAGTTATTAGATTATTATTTTCTTCTAGATCTTTCCAAGCACTTTCCACTTTTGGATTTAATGAGTTATGAATAATAAATTCCATAATAATTATAAAATTAATTTAAAATAAACACTTTATAATTAACTTTTTATTTTGATATTTTTTTTCCTACAATAATAAAAATTTTTCTAAATACTTTATAATTTTTTGCGATTTCGTGTTCTTTACTATGATTAGTGGCTTTATCTAAATAAATGGTCGGAATAAAATTATATTGATGAAAAGTTCTAATAATATTTTCAAATGAAAATTGATTTATAAAATATGGTTTCTTAACTAATTTTTTTTTGGAAAAAAGATTAACTAGATCTTCTTTTCCCAGATAACATCTCAAAACTACAATTTCTTTACTTTGAAAAAAATTATTTAAAAATTTTTTTGGATTTTCAACATGGTCCAAAACAATACTTGCAATATTTAGTTGAGATGGCCTTACTTTTGTTTTTTCAATATTACCTATTTGAATTTTGTTTTTTAATTCTGGAAAATGTTTCAAACCTATATTGACAAAGTTAGTATCAAAATCATAACCAAAATAATCAACTTCTAATTTACGATATTTAAGTTCTTTGTAAAATTGGAACCAATTGCACCCTAAATCATTTATTACTTTTTTTTTTTTAAAAAAATCCGATTTTTGTAAAATACTTACAACTTGTTTAGGCCATTCTAATCTTATATTTTTGGCTCTATTTTCATAAACTTTTAAATCTAGAGGATCAACTTCAGAATTAAATGATAGATTCGAAATTTTATTTTTTTTTTTTAAATTTTTTAGTATATTATTATTTAACATATTTTTACTGATGCTTTTTATATGAATAAAAAACTTTTACAATAGAATTAAAAATTATGATGATTTTCTTTTCTTTATTTAATGTATATTTTTTAATATGCGAATAATCAAAAATGTTAGGCATATAGGAATTGTAGTTTCAAACATCAATAAATCACTAAACTTTTTTCAAAATATTCTTGGATTTAAAATTTATAATAATCAAATTGAAAAAGGAAAATTTATTTCTAAAATTTTAAATAAAAAAGATTGCAACGTAAATACTATCAAACTTATTGCGCCTGATGAAAGTATGATTGAGTTACTTTGTTTTAAAAAAAAAAATATTAAAAAAAATATAAAAAAAAATATTAATATAGATAGTTTTGGAATAACACATATTTCATTTACAGTTTTTGATATTAATAAAGTTTATAAGATCTTAAAAAATGAAAAAATTAAATTTCTGTCTAAACCTGTGATTTCCAGTGATAAAAAAGTAAAAGTAGTTTTTTGTAAAGTCTTTGATAATTATTTCTTTGAACTTGTGGAAACGTTAAAATAATAAGACTAATTATTAAAATTATTTATGAAATTAAATCTTGGAATTATGCAGGGAAGATTAGTTGAAAGAGAAATTAAAAGTAGATTGCAATCTTTTCCAAAAAAAAATTGGATAAAAGAAATTAAATTGGCAAGAAAGTTAAAAATCAAGTTTATAGAATGGACTTTAGATTATAAAGACTTTTATCAAAATCCATTAATTAAAAACCCAACGAAATTAAAATCAATTTTATCAAATAATAATATTTCAGTAAAAACAGTTACTTGTGATTTTTTTATGCAAAAACCGCCATTTAAAGATAATAGTTTTTCAACGGAGTATTTAATTAAATTGATTTCAGCTGCAAAAACTTTAGGTATGAAGTGTATAATAATTCCACTTGTTGATAATTCATCTATTAAAAATAGTATAAATGAAAAAAAAATTATTAAATATTTTAAAGATCTTAAAAAAAAGGTATCATTAGGTAACATCAAAATAGCTTTTGAGTTAGATTTAAAACCAATAAGGGTTTTTAATTTTATAAAAAATTTTGATAATTCTTTTGGTGTCAATTATGATTTAGGTAATTCAGCTTTTTATGGATATTATTTTAATAATGAAAAAATTTATTTTTCTAGAGTGATAAACATTCATTTGAAAGATAGAAATCAATTGGGATATTCGGTACCTTTTGGAAAAGGTAAAGCTGAATTTGATAATTTATTTAAATATATTAAAAAAATTAAATATAAAAACTTATTTATATTGCAAAGCTATATTCCAAAAAAAATTGGCAGTAAAACTCATACCCTTAAAAATTTAGAATTTATAAAACAATTTTATGATAAAAAAAAATAAAATCGCATTAGTTTGTGGCGGTAGTTATGGTCTCGGTATTGAAATTACTAAATATTTTTTAAAAAATGATGTTGAAACAATCGTTTTAGCAAGAAATAAAAATAAACTTTTAAAATTAAAAAAAAAAATACTTTCAAAAAAATTAAAAACTGTAAATTGTGATTTATCAAAGCCTGCACAAGTTGAAAAGGTAATGAAAAGTCTTAAAAGAAAAAATATTAATATAAACTTTCTCATATGTAATGCAGGAAATGGTAAAGACGATTTTTCAATTAATAAAAATTATCAAAATTTTTTTAATGCGTATCAAAAAAACTTTTTTACAGCAATCAATCCTATAGAGTCACTTATCAACTCAAAGAATTTTATAAACTTAAAGATTATTGTCATCTCATCAATCGCAGGCTACTTTAAAGGTGGTGCACCATTATCATATTCGCTTGCTAAAAATTCTTTAATTAATTATTGTCAACAAGTTTCTGAGCAATTTGCTAAAAAAAATATAAGAATTAACTCAATTTCACCAGGTCATATTCTTCAAAAAGATAACTTATGGTTCAAAAAAATAAAAAAAAATAGAGTTAAAACTATTAAATTTATTAATAAAAATGTTTCATTAAAAAAATTTTGCACTACTTACGATATTCTTAATGTAGTAAGTTTTTTAATTTCAAAAGAAAGTGAATACATAACAGGAATAGATATAAAGGTTGATGGAAATACAAAATGAATTTTAATTTAAAAGGAAAAAATATTTTAATTACAGGTGCAGCAGGTTTGCTAGGTCAACAGTTCACAAATTCATTAGTCAAACAAGGTGCTAATTGCTATTTAGTTGATATAAATAAAACTCAATCAAATTCAAATATAAAAAAAAATGTACATAAATTTAATGTGGACTTAACCAATCCAACTGAATTAGAAATTCTAAAATCAAAGTTAGATAAAAAAAATATCTTTATAGACACATTAATAAATAATGCAGCATATAATCCAAAACCTGGTCAGAATTTAAATGGATTGTGGGAAAAAGATTTAGAATTAAGTCTAACCTCAGTTAAAAATATTATTGAGCTATTCGCTATAAAAATGAAAAAAAAAAAATTAGGAAATATAATTAATATAGGTTCGGATTTATCAGTAATAGCACCAGATCAAAGAATTTATAGCCATATGAATTATAAAAAACCATTATCCTATTCAGTGGTAAAACATGGAATTTTAGGTATTACAAAATATTATGCTGCATGTTTAGCTAGTTACAATATAAGAGTTAATTGTTTGTCACCAGGAGGGATTTACAACAAGCAAGACAAAAAATTTGTAAAAAAAATAAAACAATTAATACCATTAAATAGAATGGCAAATTTTGATGAATATAATGGAGCAATAGTTTTTATGTGTGGTGATGAGTCAAGATACATGACAGGTCATAATTTGATAATAGATGGTGGAAGAAGCATAATTTAAATGAAATTTAAATTTGGTAAAATTGAAAATATTGTAATTTTAGGTTACTCACCATTAATAAGTGATTTTATAAATATTAATAAAGATTTAGGAATTAAGTCATTTTTAATTACATCAGCAGATCAAAAAAAAAAAATTAATCAAGATATAGATTTTAAAGTCTTTGATAAATTAGATAAGAATTTCAAAAATTTTATTTCTAAAAAATTCACAATTAAAAAAACATTGTTTATTTCTTTATCTGCTAGGTGGATTTTTAAAAAAGATATAATTAATTTTTTAAAAAAACATTTAATAAATTTTCACTCTTCTAGGTTACCCTTTTTTAAAGGTGGAGCCACTTTTTCATGGCAAATCCTAGCTGAAGATAGAATTCACAATCAATGTATTCACTTTATTACTGAAAATGTAGATGCAGGAGAGATAATTGAAAATAACACTTCTATCTTTCCTAATTGGTGCAAGATACCTAGGGATTATGAAAATTATGACTTAGATCGGTTAAAAATTTTTTATAAAAGTTTTATAAAAAAAATAAATAACCAGACAACTTTTGAAATTACAAAACAAGCAAAAAATTATGGTTCATATTATCCAAGAATTTTTGCACCAAAAGATGGGTGGATTGATTGGAATGAAAAAGGTAGAAATATTTATAACTTTATAAACTCTATGGATGATCCTTACGATGGAGCAAGATCAACTATAAAAAAAACTATAGTAAAATTAAAAAAAGTTGAAATTCACAAAGGTAATTCTATTTCACATAGTTTTGCTGCTGGTATAGTTTTAAAAAAATATAGTGAATGGATAGAAATAAATTGTTCTGATGGGTATTCTTTATTAGTAAAAGAAATTTTTGACAATAATAACAAAAATTATTTTAAAAAAATTAAAATAGGCGATCGTTTCGTAACACCCTTGACCAAGCTTATTGAAGCTAAGTCTTTAAGGACAAAATTTGGAATTAATGGTTATAGTAAATAGTAAATTTTATTTTAGTAATTTTTTTTCAACTTCATTCAGTACGTAGTGAAAAATAAACATGTGCTCTTCTTGGATGTAAGCAGTATTTTTAGAGGGAATAATTACAGACTTGCTGGCTAATTTTTTTGCCTTACCGCCATTTCCACCAAAAAAACCAAAAGAGAAAACTCCGAGCTTTTTGGAGAGTTTTAGGACATCAATAATATTTTTAGAATTACCCGAGGTTGAAAGACAAACAAGAAGGTTTTCCTCACCTTTTTTATGTAACCCAGATAAATTTCTGGAAAACACTTTATCAAATCCCAAATCATTTGAACAAGCTGTTAAATAAGTCATATCATTACCCAAACAAATTAATGGAAAACTTTTACGGTTGATTTTAGGATTAAGTCTAACCAAAAATTCAGTTGAAATATGTTGAGCATCTGCAGCAGACCCCCCATTTCCACATATAAAAATCTTATTATTACTTAATAAACAATGATAAAATTTTTGAATTACTAAATTTACATTTGTTTCTAGCTTTTTTAATTTTTTTCGAAATGTAATTGAATTTTTAATGTGATTACTAAAATTGCTCATCGATTTCTTTATTTAATATGAGCTCTTAACTTCTTTGCGATAACTTTTTCATCCTCAAGTATTTTTCCTATTTCTCCATCACCCATGGATAGTTTTATTTTATTAATACCACTCATTAATTCCCTCACACCCCTAAGTTCAAGTGAAGCTGATTGATCTGAACCATACATTGACCTATCTAATGTTATATGCCTTTCTAAGGAAGATATTCCTTTTACGTATGCTGCTAAAGATATAATTATCCCATTTTCGTGACCACTGTAGCCAACCTTACAATTATATTTTTTTTTCAGGCTATCAATAACATTTAGATTTACATCCTCTGATTTACAAGGATAAGTTGATACGCAATGCATCAATTCAAACGAGCAATTATTATTTGAAAATATTTTGACCGCATCATCAATATTTTTTGAAGAAGACATTCCAGTAGAAATAAAAGTATGCTTTTTTCTTTTTGCAATTTCTTCTAAAAAATTTAAATCAGTTATCATTGCAGAAGCAATTTTGTTATAATTTAAGTTATACTTATCTAAAAATTTTAAACTTTCAGTATCCCAAGCAGACGCAAACCAAAGTATTTTTTGTTTTTTACAATATTTGTCTATTTCGTCGTATTGATCTGATCCAAATTCCAAACCTTCTTTTTGTTCTCTTTGTGTATTTCCCCAAGGACTTTCTCTTGATGAGTCCAATATTTCTTTTGAGTAAACAATATCAATTGTTCTTTTCTGAAACTTTACTGCATCAAAACCAACTTTAGCAGCTTCATCAATTAATTTTTTAGCAATATCAATATTACCATTATGATTAATACCAATTTCTGCTATAGTGAATGTCATTATTCTTATTAGCAAATAAATCTGGTGATTGAAACAAAAAAAAAAATTATAGCTATCATTCCTGCTAGAATAGGTTCAAAGGGTGTGAAGTTTAAAAATATAAGAAAAGTAAAAAACTTAACTTTAATTCATAGAACAATTAATCAACTAAAAAAATTAAAATTAATTAATACGATAGCAATTTCAACAGATTCAAAAATAATTCAAAAAATAGCAATTAAAAATGGAATATGGTGTAAAAATTTAAGGCCAAAATCTATTTCAGGAGATAAATCACATACTTTTGAAGCTATAAATCATGTGCTCAAGCAAATAGACGTTAAATATGACTATATTTGTGAAGTACATCCAACTTATGTTTTTAGGAAATCTTCTACAATTTTAGACTGCTTAAAAAAAATTAAACAAAAAAAATATGATAGTTTAATAAGCGTGAGCAGGGTTAATGATACATCTCATCCAGATTTTATTATTAAAAAAAAACATAATAAGTATCAATTTAAAAAAAGCTCATCTTTGTTTAGCAGACATCAATTATCAAAATGTTATAAAACTAATGGGTATTTTATTGCAACAAAGTTTGAAAATTTTAAAAAATATAAAAAAATGATAGATATAAGGAATAGAAATTATTTTTATGAAATTAATAATCACAAAGAGCTACTAGATATTAATACAAAATTTGATCTGAAGTTTGCAAATTATCTATAAATTAATTCTAAATGAAACTTATATACTGCTGGAATGAAATATTTTTTATAGGATTTTTTTTAAGAATTTATAAAACAATAAATTTGAGTCTTTTTTATACATATCGTAAAAATTATTAATATTTCTTTTATTAATTAATTTATATTTTTTGATGTATTTGTTTTTAAAATTTGAATATTTTAGAATTTCTTTCTTTAAAGTAAAAAAATCTTTACAAAGAGGACCAGCTTTATTTTTCTTATAATTAATTAAAAAACCAACCTTAGTTTCATATTTTTTTAAGTCTGGGAAAACATGAATTTGGGGTTTATTCAAAAGAGAGAATTCAGTCGTTGTAGTTGCGCAGTCATTTATTAGAATGTCAATTTCTTTCAAAAAAGATGTTGTATCAAATAAAGGTTTTTTATCTCTATCTATATAAATAATATTTTCTAATTTTTTACTTTCAGACTTTGATGGGGCATTAGCTGTATTAATTGTGTAAAAAAATAAATAATTATTTTTTTTTAAAAATAAATTAAATTTTTTTAAATTAAAATTTTTAAGATTTAAAATTGGAAGGTTATAATTATATGGTCTCCATGTGGGAGTATAATAAAGTATTTTTTTTGATTTGTATTTATTTCCTACAAGATACCTTAGCATAGTTTTTGATTTATTTTTAATTTTCAAATTTTCAATTCTTGGATATCCAAATTTAATTATTTTTGAATCTTCCAAGCCATAATTTTTTTTTGCTAAATATTTGACTGTGAAATCTGATGTAAAATTAACATAATTAAATTTTTTATATGTTTCGTATTTGCCTGTGCTAATGTATTTAAAT
>Ga0209534_10003818_pt1 | contig 14147 bp, 18 predicted proteins | sample COG_07_FD_184751 | JGI IMG/M metagenome (GOLD analysis project Ga0209534, IMG submission 184751) | Pelagic Microbial community sample from North Sea - COGITO 998_met_07 (SPAdes) (version 2) | ecosystem: Environmental > Aquatic > Marine > Neritic zone/Coastal water | place: Helgoland, sampling...
TTCCTTTATAATTTGGTTGAGTTAATTCAGCATGGACTTCCATAAATTTACCACTATGTTTATCAATTTTTTGACCACCAATTTCTAATTCTACATTTGTAATCCAATGTACACCTGGATTGTTGATCGTAGCAGCTGCAAGCGTTCCACCAACTTCAACATACATTCGGCTTATAAGATCGCCATTACGTGAAATAGTAGCGGTACAACGTCCACTAGATGTACTAGAACCATTCCATGTTTGCTGAATGGCTTCCATAGAGAAATTAGTGTGTCGTCTGTAAACTACTTTAAAGAAAGTAATCTGTGGATTTCCAGTAAGATAGATGTCTTGAGCTCCATAAGCGACTAATTGCATTAAACCTCCTCCCATTATATACTATAAGCATAGAAAATAATTTTAAATAAATATTAAAATTTATAATTAAAAATAAGTAAATTGGAATTAAATTAGTTGGAGTAAGCAAGACCACCCATACCACTCATAATTCGTAATACGTTGTAGTTAACAGCATAGATATTTTGTGGTTCGCCGTCGGTAGCGGGATCAGCCGAAAATTCTAATTTGGCGGTATCGATTCTGGAGAAATTGCATGTTCCGGATGGCTGGTGTTCTTCTGGTTTGAGGGCAAAAGAGTAAACATTAATCTTCTCGGCGAGAGATGACGTTCTGGCTTGGGTTGCTACATTAGAGTCAGGTGTTAATAATGAAATTCCATTTATTACTACTTCTCCGGCAGCTATTACAGCATCAGCAGCTACAGCAGCAGCTGATACTAATAATTTATCAAAAAATAAGACAGTTGTTAATGCTTCAACTTCAATGCCAGCAGCATCCCCGGCAGTACCTTCTAATCTTCCTGTTAAAGTTGCTGTAAGTGTGCGTCCATTACCAAGTGCATTTTTAGTACCATTTCCAAATGTAATTTGGTAGACACGACCTACTATAAAATCATCTGCATCGCCAACATCATCAGTTACACAATAACCAGTATTAGCAACTGTAGCAGTATTATCAAATGCCGTGGTTACATTATCTGCTGTATCTGCAAATAAAGAAACTTGAAGTCTATTATCAGCAGATACATCATCATCTCCCGCAGCAGTAGCAACATCTTGTTCAGATGTCATAGCTGCTGCTAATATATTATTACCAACTGTTACAAAATTACTTGTAAGCTGAGCTGAAGTTGGTAAGTTTTGTCTTGGAACTGCACTGTGGTGATCTAATGGCTGTCTAAGCTGGAAGTATTCTTCTGGTTGAAAAGAAAATCTATCGTGTCCATTAAGGCTTAATTTTACGGGTTGTCCAGAGGCCACAGTCGAAGTCCATACAAGTTCTTTAACTGGGTGGTTAAAATTGAGTTTATAGGATCTCGCGGCTGTGCCCTCAGATTGTGTTTGGACTTGCTCAATTAAATATTCGTGAGATTGTTGGGCAAAACGTCTTCGTTCATCTGTATCAAGGTAAATGTAGTCGCAAAATACATTACATGTAGCGCTAGTTGCCGTTACAAGAGCACCCCATGTAAACTTAAGTTTGACTTCGTGGTATTGAAGAGCAATAAGTGGTAAAGCAAGGCCTGGGTTTCGGCAAAACCAAAACTGTAATGGAACCATACAAACATTTACCCCAGTTGTACCAGCAGCACCCCACGTTCCAATGCCACCAGTAAGAGCTTTAAGACCAATTGCTTTAGATTCTGGTGTGCTTAATTCATTCATTACTTTCATGTATTCGTTTGTGTGTTTGTCTATTTTTTGACCACCAATTTCGAGTTCAACTTCCCTCACAATGTCGTTACCATCACCTGTAGCCGCCACATTGGCATCATCAATATGAACATATACTTTATGAACTAAATCACCATTTCGTGAAATAGTAACAGTACCACTCTGACCACCGGCATTGGTAACTTGTTGGGTACCATTAATAGTTTGTTGAATAGCCTCCATTGAGAAATTAGTGTGACGTCTGTAGACTACTTTAAAGAAAGTAATCTGTGGATTTCCAGTAAGATAGATGTCTTGAGCACCATAAGCGACTAATTGCATTAAACCTCCTCCCATTTTATACTATAAGCACAGAAAATAATTTTGGAAAAAAACGTAAATTAAACTTTTTTATTATAAACTATTCTTTAACCTTAATTCCTAACATATTATTGAATATATATTAAGAACTTACCATTGATTATTAATTAATGGATCGAAATATTACTGTATGTGCCACAGATTTGGCCGTTATAACTGGCCATAATCCATATAAAACTAAAGATGAAATTATACTAAAATATTGGCAAAGACATTTCAAATCTAGTTATGATGATTGTTTAGAAAGGATGAAATCTAAAAAAATTAAATTAAAAAAAGATGAAACCGATTATGATACGATAAAAAGAATCATTAAAGATAATAATATAACAATTGGTTCAGAACTAGCAAAATGTCTTAAATCTAACAATGTTGGTGAATTAAATAAGCATAAAGAAACTATTATTAAATCAGTGGATTCTAAATTAAATCTTAAATCTAAAGAAGAATTTAAAAAATCATTTAACAGTTTTGCAAATACAAATTTCGGGGTTAAAAATGAAAATAAAGGGATTCAACTATATGAATCTACTACAAATAATAAAGTCTTAAAAGATACCAAATTTTATAAAACCGAATTATTCCAAATTCAAAATGAATATGACAAAGTGGATACATGGTTAATTGGTGGAAAAATTGATGGAATAATGTTGCCTGAAAATACGGTAATAGAAATTAAAAATCGCGTCAAAAATCTATTTTATACAGTGCGAGATTATGAAAAGATACAATGCTATTGTTATATGTTTTTATTGGAATCAAATACGACTGAATTAGTGGAAGTCTTAAAACAACATAATAATAACGATATTAATATAATTAAAATCGCGTTTGATGAAGAATTTTGGGAATCCCAAATCATGTTAAAATTAGAAGAATTTATTGCCGATTTTTACATTTTTCTTGAAGATCCAAAACGGCAAATTAATTTGTTAAAATTAATAAATTGATTTATTTAAATTAATTTATAATATATTAGTATAATGCCAAAGTCTTGTAATCGTAAATCTGGAGTTGTTAAATCATTGCGTAAATTATTTAGTTCATCAAAAAAAGAATGTGATAAACAAAAAAATAAGCGTTCTCTAAAGAAAAGATATGGAAAATCTCGTAGATCACAACAAAAGAAAAAACTTCGTCAATCTAGTTTGAAAGGTGGTTATAAATGTAGTAAAGAACATAATTTGAAAGGTGGTTATAAATGTAGTAAAGAACATAATTTGAAAGGTGGTGCTAAATGTGGTCAATACAAATTGAAAGGTGGTGAGAGAAAATGTGGTCAATACAAATTGAAAGGTGGTGGTGCTAAATGTGGTCAATACAAATTGAAAGGTGGTTCTATAGTATTACCATTTAATAATGATGAATGTGACCCACAATTTGAATTTTGTAATCCTTAAAATTGTTTTGTTTGAACAAAATTATAGTTATTAATTTTATCATTCATCGCAGTATCTAATTTGTATGTATCTGTAGATTGTCTTTGAGGATTATTCATTTCTAAATTCAATGATTTTTGATTATTTAAATTTATATCTCTATCTAAAGTAGAATAGTTTAATTTTTTATTTGAATCTGCTATTTCTAATGTTTTTAATAAATTATTTAATTCTTTATAATCCATATAAATATTATTTAAAAAAAATTGAAATATATAAACATATTCTTACATATTTAATGACACATAAATTTTGCTCTATATTAGGATTAGCATGGCCATCAAGTAGAATGATTCCACAAAAAGAATATATTAAAAAATCTAAAGAACTATATTCTTTAGCATTAAAAAAAAAAAATAAAAAAAATCTAAATGATAACCCATCTTATTTGTTTCATAATAGCAGATTTAACTAAACATAAGATTTTAATAATTCTTTAATTTCCTTAATATCATTTCTCAAATCACCATTATCTATAATAATATATTCTTCATTTATTTTTTGTTTTGGATACTCTATAGCTCTTATATTAGAAATGCCATTGTATACTTTACTACTAGTCCACCATAATATCCCAAATGATACTTCTAATATATAATAACTTAAATATAGCAATAACATATAATAATAATTTATTATTTATCCTCTAAGTCGCAATACTAAATGTAATGTACTTTCTTTTTGAATATTATAATCCGATAGTGTTCGTCCATCTTCCAATTGTTTTCCAGCAAAAATTAGCCGTTGTTGGTCTGGTGGAATACCTTCCTTATCTTGAATTTTAGCCTTAACATTTTCAATAGAATCACTAGGTTCTACTTCCAAAGTGATTGTTTTACCAGTGAGTGTTTTTACGAAGATTTGCATTTTATACTATTATAAATCATAATATTTTTAAATCAATTTTATAAATGCGTTTATTTTTGTATATTAATATTTGGGATATCTGTAATGAATACAGAACTTAAGTACAAACTAAAAAAATTATCACCAATGAATTATAAAAAATTAAATAAAAATATAGATGATTATTTTATAAAATTAGATAATAATTGGTTTAATTTGGTTGATATCCATGAGTGTCTTAATTTGAATCAATTAAATCCAATTACTAAAAAAAAATTAACTATAATTCAACAACAAAAAATAAAGAATTTGTACAAAGAAATTACTGAAATAGATACCGATAATAATGAGAAATTATTGACTGATTATATAGAATTATTTGAATCGCAAATTAATGAATTACAAGCTAACCAAGAAGAATTGTATGCTTTATCACAAACCCATCATCATGAAATAGAAAAATTAAATAACAAAAATATATATTAATTATCGTCTTTTTTTGCTTCCTCTTCCTCTACCTCTACCTCTACCTCTACCTCTACCTCTTCTAACACTACCTCTCTTTGGACCCCTTTTCTTGATACTACCACGTCCTTTACCTTTTTTTTTACTATAGGTTCTAGAATTATTTAATCCTTTTAACTTACTCTCTTCTTCTTTTATTTTTACAATAGTATTTAATAATGATTTTAATGAACCATTTATATCATTTATATCATTTTGTTTAGAGTTACTGTTTAAATTCACTTCTTCTAAATTAATTGGGCTATTTTTAACATTTTTAAATAATTTAGTTAAATTTATAACATTTTCATTTTGACCATTATTTTGACCATTATTTTGACCATTATTTTGACCATTGTTTGTTAAATTTCGTATTAGTCTTTGTAAACTATTATTGTTAATTGGATTTATTGTATTATTTTTAGATTTCTTTTGTATTGATTTTACATTATTAACTTTTGGCGGGGTTAATAATGCTGCTATATTTTTTGAATTCATTGAATGGATATTATTTTTTTTTGATTTCATTCTATTGTTTAACATATTTTCTAAAGAATTACTTTTGGTTTTTTTTACATTATGATTTAAAAATTTATTTAAATTATCTAATGTTCTTTCTTCTTTAAATTGTGTTTTTTCAGTTCCATTTGAAACCAACATTATTGTAGGATATCCTTTGACAGATGAAGATATATTGTTAGCAACCTCATCTTTTTTTATATCACTAATTTTAAATATATTGTGTGTATTATGGTGTTTTGAATAAAATCTATTCCAAAGGTCATTCATTCGTTGACAATGGCCACACCATTCAGCAAAGAACCATATTAAACAATCTTCTCCTTTACTTATTTTTGTGTTTAACTTATCGATTTCATCTTCAGGACATTCTACTACATTATTATTATTATTATTATTATTATTATTATTATTAGGATTTACATTATTCATTAAAAAACTATTCAATGAACCCAATGTTCTGTCTTCTTTATGAATATTTAATGGTTTATTGTTTGATACTGACATTATAGTAGGAAACCCTTGAACTCTTAATCCTAAATTATTAGCTACATTATCCTTTTTATTGTCACTTATCTTAAACATGTTGTAATTATTAGAATTTTTTTGATATAGTTTTTCCCATACATCTTCCATACTTTTACAATGTCCACACCATTCAGCATAAAACCATATTAAACAATCTTCACCACCTCTTAATTTATCATTCAATTCATTCACATTATCTATTGGACTAACTCTCATATAATAAACGCATAGAAAATAATATTTAATTCTGAGAATTAAAAATAGTATAATAATTCTTAAATTCATAACTACAACATTTATGATATCCAATTATACATCCTGGGGTTCCTGGATCACCATTACAACAATCATATTTATTTGTATTTTTATTTAACATATATTTATGTGATTTGCATGATGTATTTGTATTTTCCGATAATGTATAGCCAGTATTACATGATATACACGCAAATACATGATTATTGAATTTTAAATTAGTACAGTATTTTTTTTGTACATTTTTTATTTCGTCTATTAACCATTTTGGAGCACACCACATATCACACAATACTTCCAAATAATCATAGGATACATTATTATGTACTATCAATCTATTGAATCGTAATGAGTCAAATATAGATAAAACCGCTTCTTTATCTTCCCATATTGAATATTCATCTAATTCTTCAAATTTTATTAGGCTTGAAAAAAACCAATCTATATTTAAATAATCATCAAAATAGTGTTTTGGTAAAATAATATCACCATTTCTTAACTTTAATGTTATAGACATTAAATAATAAATGTAAATAATGTTTAAATATTTAGAAATAACTATTTTGTTTAAAAAGATGTGCTCCATTCAATATTATTTCCAATTGGAATGTGTCTATAACCACTATAATTTATAGCATTCAAATGATTTGGATCTGGTATGACGGTATTGTTTAAATGATATGGCGTTTCAACCGTTTTAATTACATCACATTCCTGGGATGATGTCGTTGTCGGTTCTAATTCAACAGATGAACCTGCTGACGATGATGTAAAAAATTCATAGTTTATAAAAGATAAAGCTATTATTATAACTATAATCAATACTATTATAACGGGCTTTAAATTACACTTCATTATTAATATAAAATATTTTATTTAAAAATATAGCTGAAAATAATATACATATGAATATCTTTAAACATATTCCAAGATTATCTAGATGTTATTCCACTCAATCGTTTAAAGGCGACACTATAATATTATCGGAAAATTACAGTCCATTAAATTGTAAAACAATGTTAGAAAAAGATACTATTTCAGTATTAGGGTATGGTCCTCAAGGCAGATCACAATCTCTTAATTTACGAGATAATAGACATAATGTGGTATTAGGATTGCGTAAAAATGGAAATAGTTGGCATAAAGCAATCAATGATGGTTGGATACAAGATAAAAATTTATTTAGTATAGATGAAGCTACACACAAAGGAACCATTATTAAATATTTAATATCGGATGCGGCACAAATAGATCAATGGAATAGTGTTAAAGCTAATTTAAGGAAAAATAATACGTTATATTTTTCTCATGGATTTGGCATTCATTACAAAAAATATACTAATATAATTCCTCCAAATGATGTAAATGTTATTATGGTATCACCTAAATGTTCTGGAAAAACAGTACGAGATAATTTTTTAAATGGTAATGGTATTACATCTTCTTTCGCTATTCACAATGATTATAATGACGCATTTAATAAATGTATGGCATTGGCATTTGCTATTGGAAACAATTATGTATTCGAAACTACATTTGAAAAAGAGGTCATTAGTGATTTGACTGGAGAACGATGTATATTGATGGGTATGATTCAGGCAGCATTTTTAGCACAATATAAGGTATTGCGTAAAAATGGACATTCTCCATTAGAGGCTTATCATGAAACAATTGAAGAGGCATTAACGAGCCTGTATCCTATTATTAATGAAAATGGAATGGATTGGTTGTACAAAAATTGTTCACAAACCGCTCAACGTGGTGCTATAGATTGGGCAAATGTATTTGAACCAAAATTAAAACCAATGATTCAAGAATGCTATGATAGCGTTAAAAATGATACCGAAATAAAACGATTAATAGAATGTAATGAAACCCCTGACTATCAAACTATATTACAAGAAGAATTAGATGCTATTTCTGAACAAGAAATGTGGCAAATAAAGCAAAACTTAAAAAGGTTGAATAAAAATAAATGGGATGGATTTTTGTTATAAAATATTACTAAATAAATGATGTTTTATATTATTTTTTTTCTTATATTTTTTAATATTTTTATTTATAATAGATGAAATAGTTGTGTACACAGCATCAATAGTGCTATCATTATGCTCTACATTTAACGTATTAATATAGTCTAATATTTTCCCTTTTAAGAAATAAATATCTTGAACATCGCGATTTAAATATACATTTTTTTTTTTTAAAAATATATTTAATTTTTTAAAGTTTGTTTTTATTTTTAGAAATAAGTTGTTGTTGTCATAATGTTCGATTTGTTTTAGTACAGTATCTATTTCATCATTAACTTTTAATGTTGTATTTTTTTGGGTTAAATTTTGCCACATGTAATTTTTAATATAAAATACAATTACAATCGATATCAATATTAAATATATTAAATTTAAATCTTTTAATCCATATTTTAGAAATATAAAAACAAAAACAACATATACAACATAGTTCATATCTAGATTAGATTTTATAGTATCGCTATTAAATTTTGATATATCCATACTATTAATATAGAAATTTATATATATTATAGTCCGGGGTCTTATTTACTAAAAATCCAATTGTAGTATCATTTGTTGGATTACCATACACCTCTAAAATAGCATCGAATTTTTCTTTTCCATAATAATGAATTAAATCCTTTTTAGAATTTAATTCAGAAGTTGTTTTTTCTCGGTTTATATTTCGAATTAAATATGACGTAAATAGTTTTTCTTGTAATGTATTTACATTATTATAGACTAAATACATTACATTCGTTTTTTTTAAAAAAGATGTGTTAGTATTATGCCCAATTTCATTTACTTTAGCATATATCAAGCCTTCATCTGGATTGCGGCCTTTTCCATATACAGCATAGTATGACATTTATTTACATTTGATTTAATTAATATTTGATTCAATTTTATTTGATATACTATATTATGGATAAAGAATGTATTGGAAATAAATTGATTGGAACAACATTTAAACCATCAGAAACTACACCAGATAAATATGGTTATACAATAACAGAATATGATGAACCAAATAAAGTGTATATTTGTGTAAATATAGCCAGTCATCACCAAGGTATGTCTGGTACTCAAATTCCATGTACATTTGTGGATAGTGTATTAAATGAAAAATGGCAGATTAAACCAATAAAAAAGAAAAAAGCACCAAAGAAAAAAGCATCGAAGAAGAAAGTTTCAAAGAAAGCATCAACGAAGAAGAAAGTTTCAAAAAAGAAAAAATAATTAATTTTAAGTGATGTTCATAAAATTGAATATATTAAATTTATTGTTTTTTATTTAAAAAGAAACTATGTCTGAAAGAACAGCCATAACTCTTGCTGGTGGTGTAAGCAATGTTGGAGCATTCAATATGATTTCATATTCTGGATTAGAGGATATTGATGCTTTTCTTGAATTGATTGATAATTCGATTGATTGGAGGCATGATGATCGTATATTAAATATAATGTTTGTTGTAACTAATAGTGATGAATTGTTGATTATTGATAATGCTATGGGAATGACATTAGATAAATTCAAAAAAATGTTTATACTGTATAATCAAGATTTAGATGGTCCTTCGGGAAGAAGTGGGATTTGTGGTTATGGGACAAAAGCAGCATTGAAAAAATTGTGTAGTTATGAACATAGTGAACATACAATTATAACAAAACATAACGATGACGCGTATTACACACAACAAACAGATTGGTGTAATGTAACTACAATGGATAAAGCATTTCCAATATACGACTCAACAAGTGAAGAAATAAAATTATTTAAAACATACAATAAGGATAATTCTGGAACAATAATTAAAATTAAATTGACACGAGAACTATCTGATATTATTGATTTACAATTTCAAAATAAAAATATGGAAAAACTGATTACAAATGATGAAAGTTATCAATCTGTATTGAAATTGAACAAATATTTTAGTGCTGTTTACAATAATCACAATGATGTTGCTATAAAGTACATTTACAAAAATAAAGATCCTATAGTATTGAAGTACTATGATATCTTTAATCAACCTAGTGATAATTATTTGTTTGGAATAGATGGTAAACAAAGTATTATTATTAGAGTCAAATACAATGTTAAAACAAGAGAAGAATTAGTTTATATTGTACATAATAATGAGTATTATTATATTCATAAAAGACGAATGAATTGTCTCAAAAAACCATCTGGACCACACAATAGCTTGCCAAGTTTTGATACAAATGAAAATGTAGTTAAAATGGAGTTTGAACAGCATTTGTGTTGTCTAAAACCAAATACTACTTATTTTGATATAGATAATCCAAAAATACCATCTGATACTGGATTAACATTGCGAGATACATATCGTATTGACTTTTATGGAGAAAAAAGACGTAATGATGAAATCAATTCAAAAATGATGATTTGTAGAAAAGATACTATTATTGGAAATATTAATATTGGGTCTATTGCTACTGCTGGTGGAAAATCAGATGAAAAATTCGAAAAAATACACATTTCTACACAATTAGATTATACAGCCACAAGTAATCAAAAAGATGCTACAGACGATTACATGAATACTCATAAAAACAAACATCAATATGAAAAATCAGATTCAAGAAAAGCTCTTTGGCGTATGTGCGAATATAATCGGAAAATGTTTTCACACAAACTATGGAGAGGAATTAGTGATGAAACCCAAACATATAACACAAGACAAACTAATGCTGCTAATACAATTATACAATATTATAGGAAGTATAAAAAACGACAAGAACCAACAGTAGTACCAGCAGTACCAGTAGTACCAACAGTAGTACCAACAGTAGTACCAAAAGTACCAGCAGTACCAACAGTAGTACCAAAAGTACCAGCAGTACCAACAGTAGTACCAACAGTAGTACCAGCAGTACCAAAAGTACCAAAAGTACCAAAAGTAGTACCAACACACAACCAAAAGACAATCGTAAAACTAAATCATGATGAAATACAAATAAAACGTATTCGAATTTTGACAAAAGATGTATCACTTGATACAGAAACACGATATGCATTGAATTGGATGTTAGAACAATATGAAATCAAATGTAATGAAATTTTGTAGCTATGACCTTCTAAATATATTCATTAGATTTTAGAATTAAATAATAGTCGCTTTTTTATTTTATAACTAAATATCTATGGATATTAGAATAATAAAATAATAACGCAAAAAGAAACCATATTATTAAACTAATTATAGTGACTTTAATTACTCCATATTTATCATTCAAAAATCCACTATGTTTCATAATATAAATAAATGATACTTGCCATATGACTGTCAAAAATAAATATGGAATTGCGACATATATAAAATTACAGATTTTATCATTTTCTACATTATTACACCACAATATTATTATTGATGGTATTAATATAATTGGTGCAGCCCATACGAGAGCTCCAATTTCAGGTTTAATATATTTTACTATATATGTTATAGATGACAGTAATATACCCCCAACAATAAAACTAATTAATACTTCGGTTTTAAATGTATTCATATAGTTATAAATTAGAAATAAAATCTTCTTTCATTACAATTGAAATACCAATAATATTCGCTTTTTTAACTTTACTAGACTTAGTTTGTTCATCTTTAACAATCACAAAATGAGTCTTCATAGTTACATCACCTTGAATTGTTCCACCATTTTCTTCAATAATAGCAATTAGATTACTATCTCTAAAGCCAGTTATCACAAAATTCTTATGTTCTATTTTAGGATTTTTTTTTAGTTGTTTTTTAGTTCCACTCTCCACACTATAATAATTTAGATTCAATGATTCTAAAAATACTTTGAAATTGTCAAAATTATCTATAAATTGTTGGGCTGATTTTGTTTGAAATCCATCAATATTTACTATTTGTTCTAATGTAATTTTAGTATCCATTAACGATGGGTATGTGTTTAGTATTTTTCTAAATTTCTTAATGCCAAATCCACTATTAAATTCTAAACTAGCAACCATTAATAACCCTAAATAAATAGGTTTAGACACAACACTATTTATTGATGATACTATTTTAGATGATAATGTTTCCTTAAAGCCATCTATTTTTAGTAGGTCAGTTTTATATATCGAAAGTATATCATTAATTGTTGTATAACCATGGTCATATAATTTACTGATTATACCGACACTCAAATAGTCAATATTGATTGTTTTTATAAAATGTAACAGTTTCTTTTTATCAAATTCGCTATCAGCATGTAATGAAACGCAATGTAATTTGTTACTATCCCATGTATAACCTGTATTAGGCATTTTAGGATACGTATTTTTCATTACATCTACTATATATGGTATAACATCACCACTTAATATAACCCGTATTTTTGATCCTGGACCAATACAATTATTAAAAATATACTTTCCACTAAACCCAGTACAATATTCTACCATAGAACCTAAATCTATTTTATCAAATTTTATTCTTGGAATCAATATACCATATTTAGATACAGACCATTCAACATCTTTAACAGTTGTCATTTTTCCATAATTATTTGATTTAAATGCTATACTATTTTTAGGGTTTCCTTTTGTCCGCTCGTATAATTTGTCATGGGTAATAATAATACCATCAATCTCATATAATGTCTTTTGTTTATGACTCTCCAATAATTGTTTCAAATAACTATCATTATCGCTTTTCCAATGTATTATATTAGAGTATGTTGTTAGTGTCGTATTTGGCGTTTTAAACCCATTTTTTATAGCATATTTGAATTGGGATGTTGGTATCATTTTAGGTTCAATAACCTCAAACAAAACAAAGTCTAATATACTGCATAATTCAATACCTTCCTTTAATGCAGTTAATCCATTAACCATACTTCTAGCTGATGTGTATATTCCACGATTTTTTTCAAATTTTTCTTTAGAAATAATCAATTCCCCACGCACACATACATTATCTAATATTGGTAGATTTAAATATGGAATTAACGATGATATATCTCGTCCATAATCACCATTACCTCGCGTATACAATGTATTATGTGTATATAAAACAGATATGCCATCTAATTTATCACTAATTACAAATGTATCATTGCTATTATATTTGGATATCCATGTATTAATAGCATCTTTTGTTTTAATTTTGTTCATGCTACCCATAAAATAAGGCAATTTTACTTTATCACCTTTTCCTTTGAAACCTATAGTAGTTAATGCTGGATTTGTATTATCACGATTTTCTAATTCATCTATTAATAAGTCATAAATATAATCACTTAGTATTGGTTCATCATCTCCATAATATAATTCAGATGCTTTAGAAATAATTATTTCTAATTCCTTTGTTGTGGCATTTTTAGAAAAATCAATTGGATTTGATTTTACATAATCTATGTTCATTTATATTAAATTATTAAATAATATTTAAATCCTTTTTTATCAATTTTATTTCAATATGATTCATTATCTTACAAATTCAGCATTATTTAATTAACTTAGTTTTTCAGACTGTTCCATAATATAGTTATTAAAATACTAAATTTAATATATATTTAAAATATATAATAATGAATAAAAAGTTGGATGAAAAAAAGAAAGTTTCCTCATAAATCAATCACCAAACCATAATCGATATCATCATCCACATCTAATATATATTTATCTGGTATATTTTTATATACATCCCCCGGGTTGTAGGTTTCTTGACGAGTTTCTCCTGTTTTTTTTTTTGGTTTTTTTTTTGATTTTTTTTTTTTCGAAACTTGCGCACAGGGGAACTCATCCCCCTCATATGTGTAGACCTGCAGGTGCTGCCACTGCCCGCGAGGTCTATCGACGACATGTAACAAAAGATCAACTGATTTAATTGGTGAATTAATGAATTTATCAAAAATATTGAAGTCTTCTTCTTTCATCTCTCTGTCTGATGGCAGATTCACTATGTCTGATG